>Ga0209536_100000192_pt1 | contig 94424 bp, 82 predicted proteins | sample DeeMarSeWOR28_12_FD_187461 | JGI IMG/M metagenome (GOLD analysis project Ga0209536, IMG submission 187461) | Marine sediment microbial communities from White Oak River estuary, North Carolina - WOR-2-8_12 (SPAdes) (version 2) | ecosystem: Environmental > Aquatic > Marine > Intertidal zone >... | reverse complement strand
CCTTGACCCCGCCGATGCCGGGGCCATGTCCGGCGCGGGGGTCGATGATGATGTAAGGGCGGCGCGTGTCGTCGACTTCGACGCCCTCGGGCGGCACGATGCGCAGCAGCGCGTAATTCACCGGGCGCTCGAAGCTGCGCCCGTCGAGCACGGTCTCGTAGTCGAAGTGCAGGACGGGCGGCAGACCCGCGCGCTCGCGTTCGAGGTAGTTGTTGCCGCGCTGACGCAGCGTGTCCCAGAACAGCACCGAGCGCTGCGCGAGGTCGATCGAGTAGGCCTGCCAGTCGCGCCACAGGTCCCAGGGCGTAGCCGGATTGGCCGCCATCTGCGCCACCTGGGTCTGCGCGGCGTTCTTCACGCGCTCGGTAAAGCGCGCCTGGGCGAGCTTCGCGCGGTGCGACAAAAGACTCGCGACCCGGCTCGACAGCGCCTGGCTTTGCACAAGCTTGGAGGTTTGATCTTTCATGGTGAATTTCCGTTTCGCGAGACCGGGTTTGACCTCTGCAAGGATTCTTCGGGGGGCAAATGCTCCATCTGCAACGAATGCTGCACTGCAGCAGATCCTAACAAATCACGGTCGCAGATGCTTGATGCGGGTCAAGCGCCGCTGGTCGCCCGCGAACAAGCAATCGTCCCATGCTCGGTAGACTTGACCATTCGCGGGGTCTGGCTTTCAGTCCTCGCGTGCTGCATAAGCTAATGAATAATAAGGACGTATGTAAGTATCAGGACAATCAGCTTTGAAGTCGCGACGCCCATAAGGAGAATTGAGGATAGCTACTTATGACCCCTCCACGAACCGAGATCAAGACCACCACCTGCTACATGTGCGCCTGCCGCTGCGGCATCCGCGTGCATCTGCGCGACGGCAAGGTTCGCTACATCGACGGCAACCCGGCGCACCCGATCAATCAAGGCGTGATCTGCGCCAAAGGGTCATCGGGGATCATGAAGCAGTACTCGCCCGCGCGGCTCGGCAAGCCGCTCAAGCGGCGCGAGGGCGCCGAGCGCGGCGCGGGCGACTTCGTCGAGATCGATTGGGATGAAGCCTTCGACATGCTGGCGCAGCGCCTCGCGCATATCCGTGCCACCGACCCGAAGAAGTTCGCGCTGTTCACCGGGCGCGACCAGATGCAGGCGCTGACCGGATTGTTCGCGCGCCAGTTCGGCACGCCGAACTACGCCGCGCACGGCGGCTTCTGCTCGGTGAACATGGCCGCGGGCATGATCTACACCATCGGCGGATCGTTCTGGGAGTTCGGTGGCCCGGATCTCGAACGCGCCAAGCTGTTCGTCATGATCGGCACCGCCGAGGATCACCATTCCAACCCGCTCAAGATCGCGATCTCGCAGTTCAAGCGGCGCGGCGGACGCTTCGTGTCGGTCAACCCGGTGCGCACCGGCTACTCGGCGATCGCCGACGAATGGGTGCCGATCCGACCCGGCACCGACGGCGCGCTGCTGCTCGCGATCGTGCACGAAATCATCGCGCTCGGCCTGTTCGACCGCGACTTCCTGGTGCGCTACACCAACGCGGGCCATCTGGTGAATCTCGACGAGGCCTCGGACGACTACGGCCTGCTGGTGCGCGAAGCCGCGGCCGCCGACGAGAATCCCGAGTACGCGCACAATCAGCTGTGGTGGGATCGGCACAGCGGTCAGCCGGTGCGCACCCACAGCGCCGGCGCCGATCCGCACCTGCTGGGCAAGTTTCGCCTGCCCGACGGACGGGTCGTCAAGCCCGCGTTCCAGCTGCTCGAAGAGCGGGTGAAGGAGTACACCCCGGAGTGGGCCGAGAACGTCACCGGCATTCCGGCGGCGACCATCCGGCGCCTTGCCCAGGAAATGGGCATCGTCGCGCGCGACGAGAAGATCGAGTTGCCGATCGCGTGGACCGACTGCTGGGGCAAGGAGCACGAGACCGTGACCGGCAACCCGGTGGCGTTCCATGCCATGCGCGGCCTGGCCGCGCACTCCAACGGCTTTCAGACCATCCGCGCGCTCGCCATCCTCATGACCTTGCTCGGCACGATCGACCGGCCGGGCGGCTTCCGCCACAAGTCACCGTTCCCGCGCGCAATCCCGCCCGCGGCGAAGCCGCCGCGCGGACCGGAGGCGGTCAAGCCGGATACGCCGCTCGCTGGCCTGGCGCTCGGCTGGCCGGCGTCACCCGAGGACCTGTTCATCGACGCCGCGGGCGAGCCGGTACGCATCGACAAGGGGTTTTCTTGGGAATACCCGCTCTCGGTGCACGGCCTGATGCACAGCGTCATCACCAACGCGGTGAACGAGGACCCCTATCGCCTCGACACGCTGATGATCTTCATGGCGAACATGGCGTGGAACTCGACGATGAACAGCGTCGAGGTGCGCAAGATGCTGAACGCGCGCGCCGATGACGGCGAGTACAAGATTCCCTTCCTCGTGGTCTGCGACACCTTCCAGTCGGAAATGACCGCCTATGCCGACCTGGTGCTGCCCGACACCACGTACCTCGAGCGCCACGATGTGATGTCGATGCTCGATCGGCCGATCTCCGAGTTCGACGGCCCGGTGGACTCGGTGCGCGTGCCGGTGGTGCCGCCGCCCGCAGGCTGCAAGCCGTTCCAGGACGTGCTGATCGAGCTCGCCAGCCGCCTCAAGCTGCCCGCGTTCACCGAAGCGGACGGCGCGCGGCGCTACCGCGACTACCCGGATTTCATTCTGCGCTACGAGACCGAACCGGGCTCCGGAATCGGCTTCCTCGCGGGCTGGCGCGGCAAGGGCGGCGAGAAGTTCATGCACGGCGAGCCCAATCCGCGCCAGTGGGAGATGTACGCGCAGAACAATTGCGTGTTCCACTACCGTCTGCCGCCTTCGTACCAGTACATGCGCAACTGGAACAAGGGCTACATGGAATGGGCGCAGCGCGCGCGCATCCGGCGCTTCGGCGATCCGATCATCCTGCAGCTCTACTCGGAGGTGCTGCAGAAGTTCCGACTCGCCGCGGACGGCAAATGGGGCAGCCGCCGTCCGCCCGAGCGGCTGCGCGGGCGTATCAAGACCTACTTCGACCCGCTGCCGTTCTACTACGAGCCGCTCGAGCGCCAGGCGACCGACGGTACGCGCTACCCGCTCGCCGCGGTGACGCAGCGGCCGATGGCGATGTACCACTCCTGGGATTCGCAGAACGCCTGGCTGCGCCAGATCCACGCGCACAACCATCTCTACGTCAGTCCGCGCACCGCCGCTGCGCAGGGCATCGGCGATGGCGACTGGATCTGGGTCGAGTCGGCCTGGGGCCGCGTGCGCTGCATCGCGAAGTTTTCCGAAGCCGTCGAGCCGGGAACCGTGTGGACCTGGAACGCCATCGGCAAGCAGAGCGGCGCCTGGCAGCTTGCCGCGGGCGCCAACGAGGCGCGCAAGGGCTTCCTGCTCAACCACCTCATCAGCGACACCCTGCGCTCGGCCGAAGGGATGGCGATTTCGAACTCTGATCCGATCACTGGGCAGGCCGGCTGGTACGACGTGCGCGTGCGAATTTTCAAGGCGGGTGCCGACGAGCCGCAGGAGAGCTGGCCGCAGTTCGAGGCGATGGTGCGCTATCCGGGCATGGCGGAGGCGGTGCCGGACGCCATCGCCTATGACGCGAATCGAGGCAAGCGATGACCCAGCTCGCCCTCGTCATCGACCTGAACGTCTGCGTCGGCTGTCACGCCTGCGTGACGAGCTGCAAGGAGTGGAACACCTCGGGACCCGCCGGTCCGATGGGCGACGAGCGCCCGTATGGCGAGGATCCGAGCGGCACGTTCTTCAACCGCGTGCAGACCTTCGAGGTCGGCGCGTTCCCGAATACGCAGACGGTGCACTTTCCGAAGTCCTGCCTGCATTGCGAGGATCCGCCTTGCGTGCCGGTGTGCCCGACCGGCGCAAGCTACAAGCGCGCCGAGGACGGCATCGTGCTGGTGGACTACGACAAGTGCATCGGCTGCAAGTACTGCGCCTGGGCCTGTCCCTACGGCGTGCGCGAGCTGGACGAGCAGCAAAAGGTGATGAAGAAGTGCACGCTGTGCGTCGACCGCATCACCGACGCAACGCTGCCTGCCGCGGAGCGCAAGCCGGCCTGCGTGTCGGCCTGCCCGACCAACGCGCGCCTGTTCGGCGACGTGCACGATCCAGACTCCGAGGTGTCGGTGGCGATCCGCGAGCAGGGCGGCTACGCGCTGATGCCGGAGTGGGGCACGCACCCGGCGAACCATTATCTGCCGCGCCGTCGCACCGAGATCACGGTGCATCCGGACGAGCTGCAGCGCATCGACAACCCGCTCAAGGTCGACGGCAAGCTGCCGCGCCCGGCGACCGGTGCGCCGGCGCTCGACGACGTCACGACCTGGTAGACGGATGCACCCGGCGCTTTCCGTCATTCTGCTCACCACGCTGATCGGCGCAGGGCAGGGACTTTTCCTGGCGTTGCTGGCGGGCGAGTTTGGCGCAGGCCTCGGTGCCTGGGCCGCGCTGCCCGATGCGTTCGTCGCGCGCGCGGTCGCGCTGGTCCTGTTGCTGCTGGTTGCCGGCCTGGCCGCATCGTTTTTCCATCTCGGTCGCCCGCTGCGGGCCTGGCGCAGCGCCGCGCAGTGGCGCACCTCCTGGCTGTCGCGCGAAGTGATCGCGCTGCCTGCGCTGATGGGGTGGGTCGCGCTCTACGGCGCCGCGCATCTCGAGGGGGGCGGCATGCTGCGCCCGCATCTCGCGTGGATCGGCCTGCTCGGCGCGCTCGCCTGCATTGCGCTGTACGTCTGCACGGCGATGATCTATGCCTGCCTGCGCTTCCTGCAGGAATGGGCGACGCCGCTGACGGTTGTCAACTTCACGCTGCTCGGTGCGGCGTCGGGCTTCTCGATCGCCGCGGCGCTGGCGCGGCTCGAGGGCCTCGAGACCGCCGCCGGATTCGCGCTCGCGGCACTCGCGCTCACCGCGCTCGGCCTGCTCGGCCGCACGGCCGCGCTGCTGCGCAACGCGCGCCTGCGGCACAAGTCGACGCTGGCGACGGCAGTCGGCATCAAGCACCCGCGCATCGAGCAGCGCGCCGCGGGGTTTCTCGGCGGCTCGTTCAACACGCGGGAGTTCTTTCACGGCCGTCCCGAGGTCTTCGTGCGGGCGATGAAATGGACGTTTCTCGGCGGGGCCTTCGGCCTGCCGCTGCTGTTGCTCGGTCTCGGTCTGCTGCAGGGCGCGGTCGTCTGGTTCGTTGCCGCGCCCCTCGTGCAATGGGGCGGGCTGGTGGCCGAGCGCTGGTACTTCTTCGCCGAGGCGAAGCATCCGCAGAACCTTTACTACAGCGCGATTTCTTGACCGGCCCGCGGCGCCGGGAGCGGTGCATGCGTCGCAACATGAGAACCTGCGACCAGCGTCGGCGGAAACATTTGATATATTAGGGAAGCCTAATAACCCGACTTGAACGACCCCGGGGGTTGCCGCAATGCGCGGTTGCCCCCTTTCACACGGAGACGTCCATGCAGTTCGACAAGGAACTCGATGCGCGCGGCCTCAACTGCCCGCTACCCATCCTGCGCGCTAAAAAGTCGCTCAACGACATGCAGTCCGGCCAGGTGCTGAAGATCCTCGCGACCGACCCAGGATCGGTGAAGGACTTTCAGGCATTCGCCAAACAGACCGGCAACGAGTTGCTGTCGCAGTCCGAAGCGGACAAAGAGTTCACCTTCTTCCTGAAACGCAAGTAGTCCTCCCCGCGGCGCGCGGCGGCGAGACCCGGCGTCATGGCCGCTCGCCACGCAGATGCGCGCGCGCCCGACCCGAGTCGAGTGCCCGGCGCGCCGCCTGCGCGGCGCTTTGCAGGGAATCCGCCCGCCCGAGGTGCCACAGGCAGAGCGCCGTGCCATAGACCAGTGCGTCGTAGGTCGGGCCGGTCCTGCCCTCGAGCGCTGCCAGTCCGGCGGCCGCGGCGGCTTCTGCGAGGCGAGGCCGATCGAGCGCCGTGCCGCCCTCCGCCGCCGCGTTCTCCTCGAGCGGGATGCCGCCGGGGATTTGCGGCGCGCGCAGCGGCTGATCGATGCCCAGGTCCGCCGGCTTGAACTCCTCGGGCCATTCCTCGCCCCGGTCACGGTAGCGGAACACTTTTCCGGTCTGGCACAGCGAGGGAATCACGCCGCCTTCCACGCCCCGCACGATGAGTGCGGAGTCGAAACCGGCGTGGCGCGCGAGCAGGGCGTAGATACGCGGATAGGGTTTGTGCACGTAGCCGGTGACGAGGTGTGTCTTGAGGCGCCCGCGCACCGGCCCGGCGAGCACTTCGGCCGTGGTGATCGCGGGTCGCTTGACGATCAGCCTGCGCAGCGCAGTGAGCGCATGCAGCTGCGGACAGAACGCCTGCTGGTCGACATAGGACCAGCCGACGGCAGGGTCGCCAAGGCGCATCGCGGCCTGTTCGGGCGACAGGTCCACCGGCAGGCCCGCTGCGCGCAGCACCTGGCGGTGCGTGACGCCGTACTTGGGTCCCATGCGCTGGACGCCGTGCGAGACCGCGGCAACGCCGCAGGCGGCAAGCACCGCGGGGAGGAACGGCGCCGCGGGCAGCGTACGGTTGCAGCCGTCGTAGGGATCGCCGATGTCGACCACCTCGTCGACCGGCGCGGTCGCGCGGTGCGTCGCTGCGCGGATCGCATCGAGCAGGCCGCGGTTCTCGTCGTCGGTCTCGCGCTTCATGCGCAGCGCGATCAGGAACACGCCCGCCTGCACCGGGTCGACGCGGCCTTCGAGCACGCAGCGCATGCCGGCGCAGGCTTCTTCCTGCGACAGATCCTTGCTCAGCTCCGGGCCGGTGGCGATGCGCTTGAGGATGGAATGCATCAAGGCCGCCGGCTCTGTCGGCGCGCCGGGCGCCGGCCTGCTCATCGCGTTTCCGCCTCGGGCAGGGCGATCAGGATGCGCCCGCCTTCGATGCGCACCGGGTAACTGCGCAGATTCTCTTCCGCGGGTTCTTCCAGCGCCTGGCCGGTGCAGACGTTGAAGCGGCTGCCGTGCAGCGGGCACCTCACCCATTCGTCCTCGAGAACCCCGCTCGAGAGCGAAGCCTCCTCGTGCGTGCAGGTATCGTCCACCGCGCAAATTCGCCCGGCGACGTTGGCGAGCAGGATGCGTCGCCCATCGCAGTCGAAGCGCCGCATCTTTCCCGGATGAAGCGCGCTCGCCGTTCCTGCATCGATCAACTTTTCTGGCATCGGTCCTCGCTTGACTGTGGCGCGCGACTCAGGACGCGGGCTCGAACCACTTGAGTCGCTCGCGCAGTCGCACCACCTCTCCAATGATAATCAGGGTCGGCGCCTTGACCTCGTGCTGGCGCACGATGTCCGGCAACGTGGCCAGCGATCCCGTCAGCACGCGCTGCTGCGGCGTCGTGCCCTGCTGCACGAGCGCGGCCGGGGTCGTGGCCGGAAGGCCGTGGTCGGTCAGCTCGCGGCACAGGAGTTCGATGCCCACCAGCCCCATGTAGAACACCAGGGTCTGGCGCGGCTGCACCAGCGCCGGCCAGTTCAGGTTCATGCTGCCGTCCTGCAGATGGCCGGTGACGAACACGACCGACTGCGCATAATCGCGGTGGGTGAGCGGAATGCCGGCGTAGGAGGCGCAACCTGCCGCCGCCGTGATGCCGGGCACCACCTGGAAGGGGATGCCTTCCGCGGCGAGCGTGTCGATCTCTTCGCCGCCGCGCCCGAAGATGAACGGATCGCCGCCCTTGAGGCGCACGACCCGCTTGCCGTCCTTCGCCAGGCGCACCAGCAGATGATTGATGTCTTCCTGCGGCAGTGTATGCATTGCACGTGCCTTGCCGGCGTAGATGCGTTCGGCGTCGCGTCGCACCAGATCGAGGATCGGCTGCGCCACCAGGCGGTCATACACCACGACGTCGGCCCGTTGCATGAGGCGCAGCGCGCGAAAGGTGAGCAGGTCCGGGTCCCCCGGGCCGGCGCCGACCAGCGCCACCTCGCCGCCGCTCAAGGCGAGCTGCGTGCTTTCCAGCGATGCGCTCAGGGCCTCGCGGGCCTCGGTCTCGCGGCCGCTGAACACCAGCTCGGCGATCGGACCCTGCAGCACGCGCTCCCAGAAGCGCCGTCGCTGCGAAGGCTCGAGGCGCGCCTTGATGCGATCGCGAAACGCCGCCGCCAGGGCCGCGAGGCGGCCGTAGCCCGTGGGAATCAGGGTCTCGAGGCGCGCGCGCAGCAGGCGCGCGAGAACCGGAGAAGCGCCGCCGCTCGAGACCGCGACGATCACCGGCGAGCGATCGATGATGGAGGGCATGATGAACGAGCACAGCGCCGGCTGGTCGACCACGTTCACCGGTATGCGCCGTGCCTTCGCCGCCGCGGCGACCGCGCGATTGACCGCGGCGTCGTCCGTGGCCGCGATCACCAGCGCATTGCCCTTCACGTCCTCGTCGCTGAAGCGCGCCGCGCGGTGCACGATGCGCGCGGCCTCGAGGTCGAGATCGAACGCCGCACTCAAGGCCGGCGCATGGACCGTGACCTGCGCGCCCGCGCGCAGCAGCTGCGCGGTCTTGCGTGCCGCCACCTCGCCGCCGCCGACAACGAGGCAGGGTTGTTCGCGAATATCGAGAAAGATCGGCAGATAGTCCATGGCGTTCCGGGCCCGCAGCGCTGCGCGGATTCTCCGCTATCATAGATTCAAACCGAAAGCGGCATGCCCCAGCACCTCACATTGTCGAGGGCTGCGCGCCTGATCGGCGTACGGCGCGGCGCCCTGCAGAGCAAGATCCGGAGTGGCGAGCTGGCCACGTTCGAAGGCATGGTTTCCGTGAGCGACCTGCAGCGCGTCTACCCGCGCGCGAGCCTGGAGGACAGCGCCGGGCTCGAGCGCATGGAGCAGATCAAGGAGGCGGCCTTTGCGCGGCGCCTGCGCGAGCACCTGCTGCCCAGCGCCGAGGTGCTGGCCGCGCGCCTCACCGCGATGAGCGACGAGCGCGTGCAGGTCGAGGCGCGGCTGGAGCATTATCGCGAGATCGTCGAGGCGCTGCGGCGTAAGCTGCGCGAGATCGGCGAGTCCGGTTCGCCCCGCGCTGCGGCGGCCGGCCTGCTCGACTGGCTGGAGCGGCACCTGGAACCCGGCCCGCGCAGCACCCAGGCGCGGCCATTGCGGATGCAGCAGGATCTTCTGAGAATCATGACGGCACACGTTCAGATCAAGCCGAGCGGCCACGAATTCTTCGTCGACGGCAACGACAGCCTGCTCGAGGCGGCCTTGCGCGCCGGACTCGCGCTCGACTACGGCTGCAGCGCCGGCAGTTGCGGCAAGTGCAAGGCGAAGGTCCTGTCGGGCCAGGTGCAGAAGACGCGCCACTCCGACATCGTGCTCAGCGCGGCGGAGAAGAACGCCGGCGTGATGCTCATGTGCTGCAACACCGCCGTGGTCGATCTGGTGATCGAGGCGCGCGAGGCGCACGGTGCGGCGGACATGCCGCTGCAGGACATCGAGGCCCGCGTCAAGACCGTCAGCCCGATCGCGGAAGACATGCGGCTGCTGCATCTGCAGACCCCGCGCAGCAACCGGCTGCGCTTCCTCGCCGGCCAGTCGGTTTCGCTCGAGCTCGCGGGCGGCGAGCGCGCGTCATACCCGGTGGCGAGCTGTCCCTGCGACGACCGCAACCTGCAGTTTCACGTCCGCCGGCGCGCGGGCGACGCCTTTGCCGAACGCGTGTTCGACAGGCTCGCCGTTGCCGACGGCGTGCGCATCGAGGGTCCGCGCGGGACGTTCGTGCTCGACGAGGAATCGAGTCGCCCGCTGGTGTTTATTGCGGTGGACGCGGGCTTTGCGCCGATCAAAAGCCTGATCGAGCATGCGATGGCACTCGAGGCCGCGGAGTCGCTCCGTCTGGTCTGGATCGCCTCCGCCCCCGGCGGCCACTACCTCGACAACCTGTGCCGCGCCTGGGGCGACGCCCTGGACGACTTCGCATACGTCCCGTTGACGCTCGAGGGCGGCGCTTCGCCCGAAACACTCGAACGCCGGCTGTCCCCGACCTTGATGAAGCACGCCCCGCTGCAGGACTGCGACGTCTACGTCGCCGGGCCCCCCGCACTGGCGCAGGCTGCGGAACGTCTGTTGCTCGAGCGCGGGCTGCCGCAGGCGCAGTTGTCCGTCAACCGGCTGGAGACCTGAGCCTGCGGCTCACGGTTCATCCGCCCGGCGTCGGTGCAGCCCTTTTTTTGTGCCGTCCAAGGCCGTGTTCGACTGCCGCCACCGCGGCCTCGACGCGCGAGCGCATGCCGAGTTTGCGCAAAATCGCCTTGACGTGCAGCTTGACCGTTCCATCGGTGATGTCGAGTGCCCGCGCGATCATCTTGTTGCTGTAGCCGTCGGCGACGTGCGCCAGGATCTCCAGCTCGCGCGGCGTGAGATCGGCGAAGGGCGCCGGCGCGCGCGGCGCGTCGCCCGGCGGCGTTGCCGCGTTGCCCACGAGGCGTGCCAGGGTTCCCACCAGCTCGCGGGCCACCACCTTGTCGCCTTCAAGCACGGCTTCGAGCGCCGGCACCAGTTCTTCGGGTTCGATGTCCTTCAGCAGATAACCCTGCGCGCCGGCGCGCAGCGCGGCGCCCAGGTCGGCATCTTCCCGACTCATGGTGAGCATCACCACGGGCGTTGTATTCCCGCTTGCGCGCAACTGCTTCAAGGTTTCGATGCCGGTCATGCCCGGCATCTTCACGTCGAGCATGATCACGTCGCAGGCCAGCTCCTTCGCGCGGCGCAGGCCCTCCTCGCCTGCGCTGACCGAGGCCACCACCTGCACACCGCGGCTCTGCAGCAGTTCCTCGATGCCTTTGCGAACCAGCGCGTGGTCGTCGATCAGCAGGACCCGCATGTCAGCGTCGTTCCGCGGCGCCGGCGCTTGCGATCGGCGGCGCATTGAAGATCAGCACGATGCGGGTGCCTTCGCCGGGCTCGCTCTCGATGACGAGCTGGCCCGGCAACCTTGCGGTGCGCTCGTGCATGATGGCCAGCCCGGCATGCTCGCCGGGCATCGGCGCGTCGGGGCCGGTCATGCCCAGGCCATCGTCCTCGATCAGTACGGTATACAAGTCGCCCTCGTTGTTGAGCAGGATGCGCACGTTCTGCGCGTCGCTGTGCTTGCGGATGTTGGCGAGCGCTTCCTGGATGATGTAAAAGACCTGGATCTCCTGGTCCGGCGTAAGCGCCAGCGCACGGCAGTCGTTCTGGAAGTAAACCGCGATGCCGGTCTCCCGGCCGAAGCGCTCGACCAGACTGGCGACCGACTGCATCAGGCCGGCATCGCCGAGCTTCAATCGGTAGTCGGTCAGCAGGCTGCGCAGGTCCGCGTTCGCCCGGGTCAAGGCCCGGCGCAGGCCGTTCGCTTCGTACTGGGCCGCGCCAAAGTCCTTGCGTGCCAGCGACTCGCTCAGAATCTTGAGCTGCAGCCGCATGCCGATCAGCGACTGCGCGAGCGAGTCGTGCAGCTCGGTGCCGATGAGGTTGCGCTCCTCAATGACGGCCAGCCGGCGCGCCTCATCTTCGAGACGTGCCTTTTCGATGGCGAGTCCGAGGTGGCGGCCCACGCTGATCAGCAGATCGTGCATGTCTTCGCCCATGGCGGAGAGCGGCCGGTCGAGGAACAGGTTGTAGACCCCGAGGATTCGATCCTGATACTGCACCGGAATGACCACCAGCTCCGTGCACTCGCGCTCGAGCAGCGGCCGGCCGACGAGTGCCGCGCAGGCCGCGGTGCCGGCTTGGATGCGCAGGCCGCCTTCGCGCGCGGCCCAACCACAGGGGCAGCGCCCCATCGGCATCAGCCGGTCCCGCTCGGCCACCTCCGGCGTGAGGCCGCGGCTCGCAATCAGGCGGGTGTGGCCGTCCTCGGTGGCGAGCCGGACGCTTGCCGCGCGCGCGTCCACCAGCTCGATGAAGGTATCGAGAAAACCATCGAGCAGCTGCTCCAGACCGCCGGGCTGGCTCAGGCCGGTCGCGACCTCGTAGAGGATGTCGAGCGACTGGGTCTTGCGCGCCAGCCGCACGGCCTGCGTCTGCGTCTGCGCCTGCTTCGGGGAAGTGGACTCCGGCATACCGCGGGCCAGCCTAACGCTGCGCCGCCGCGGCGTCCAGCGGCGCAGCCTAGTCGACCGACTTGGGCAGCTTGTGCGCGGGGTCGTTCGGGTTGATGAAAATGAAGCGCTGCTCGCCGGGATTGATCTCGACGTAGTCCAGGGTCGCGCCGGTCAGCAGCTCAATGCTGCCCGCCGAAACCACGATCGTGATGCCGTTCGTCACCACCTTCGTGTCGCCGTCCGTCGCCTCGTCGAAACCCATGCCGTATTCGATCACGCCCCCGTCGCCCAGGCGCGCGGCGAGACGCAGGCAGATCTCGCCCGCGCCGGCCTGTGGCGCCGACTTGACGATCTGTGCTGCGGCCAGTGGCGTGACGGTGATCATGGCTTCAGCCGGTACTCCAGGCGCGGGGCCGGCGCATGCCGGCGATCCGGCAGGCCTGCTTGACGTAGCCGTAGGGAAAGAGATTAAACAGCTCGTTGCGTCCTTCGCTGCGCTCGGCACGGTAGGCGGCGAGATGCTTCATGACGTGGCGCGCATCCGGTGCGATGTGATGCTCTTCATAGTAGCTGCGCATGAAGCGGATGACCGCCCAGTGCGCATCGGAGAGAACGATGCGCTCCTGACGCGCCAGCGTCTCGGCAAGCGCCTCGCTCCAGTCGCCCGGATCGACCAGGTAGCCTTCGTCGTCCATTCGGACCGCCTGGTCTTCCTGCGTCGAGGGCTTGTGCGGGGTCGTCATCACGCGGGGACGCCCATTGAGGGGGCGCGCTGCGACGCGCAGCGTCGAGCAAACTCGACGAAGCGCCGCGCCCAGCGGTTGTCGGCGACATCGCGCAGATGCGCGTAGGAGGCGAGCAGGTTGCGGTGCACGATGCCGTCGTGCCGCCCGTCGATGCCGGTACCGCGCTCGACCGCGTATGCGAAGCGCGTGCCAGGTGCGAGGTTCTCGACGCTCGAGTAGTGAAATTCGTGCGCCCGGATGAGGGCCGCGGCGCCCGCGGGCCGCCCCGGCCACAGACCGTCGCCGGTTTCGCGCAGATGCACGTAGCCGCGACCCACCGGCCGCGCGTGCATGACGATATCGGCCGGCAGCGCGCCCGCCATCGCGGCGCGGCGCCCGTTCCACTCGATGCTGCGCGCCAGAAGCATCAGGCCACCGCACTCGGCGTAGGCGGGCAGGCCCGCTTCGATTGCCGCGCGCAACTCGCCGCGCAGCGTCGTGTTCGCGGCGAGCGCGTCCATGTGCGTCTCGGGGAATCCGCCCCCGATGAACAGCGCGTCGACCTGCGGCAGGCGCGCATCGCGCAGGGCATCGAACGGCACGAGTTGCGCGCCGGCGGCGCGCAGGGCCTCGAGGTCGCCGGGGTAGTAAAAGCCGAACGCGGCGTCGCGCGCGATCCCGATGCGCAGCGCTGCGCCGCCGGGACGCGCCGGCGCAGTGTCGAGCGGGTCGGCCACGTGAGGGAAGGGCGGTGCGGCGCGCGCCACTTCGATGAGGCGATCGAGATCCACCTGCGCGGCGATGCGCGCGGCGATTTCGTCGACCCGCCGGCGTGCTTCACCGGCCTCGTTGCTCGGCACGAGGCCGAGATGGCGCTCGACGATCGTCAGGCGTTCGTCGGCTTGCACGGCGCCGAGCACCGGGACCCCGGTGTAGTGGTCGATCACCGCGCGCAGCTTCGCTTCATGGCGCGCCCCGCCGAGCTGGTTGAGGATCACCCCGGCAATCCGGATGTTCCGGTCGAAGGCCTGGAAGCCGAGAATGAGCGGCGCGATGCCGCGCGTCATGCCGCGCGCGTCGATTACCAGCACGACCGGCGCGCCGAGCAGGGCGGCGAGCGCGGCGTTGCTGTTGCTGCCGTCCAGGGCGAGCCCGTCGTACAGGCCCTTGTTGCCTTCGACCAGGCCGAGCGATGCGCCGTGCATGCGCTGCGCGATCTCGGCACGAATCTCGTCGCTGCCGCTCAGGTAGGGATCCAGGTTGTAGCAGGGTCGTCCGGCCGCGAGGCCGAGCCACAGGGGATCGATATAGTCCGGCCCCTTCTTGAACGGCTGCACCGCCTCGCCGCGCGCGCGCAGCGCGGCGCACAGGCCGATGCACACGGTGGTCTTGCCCGAGGATTTGTGCGCGGCGGAGACGAACAGGCGGTTCACGCCGCGGACGATTCGACGTCGCCGTCAGCCAGGCTGCGCGGCAGGAAAGGCAGCAGCTTGAGGGCCACCACGGTCAGCGCCAGCGCGAGGGCCACGCCGCCCGCACCGAGCGCCACCTCGGGCAGGCTGGGCGCGTAGGCGGCCACCACGCCGTCGAAAAAACGGCTGCTGACCTCCTTGCCGGGGAAGATCTGCTGGGGATAGGCCTGCCCGCCGATGATGATCACGTAGAGCTGCGCGAGGCCGCCGGCGATCACGCAGCCGGCTGCGGCCGCCAGCGCGCTGCGCGAGCGGCGGGCGCCGGGCGCAAACAGCAGCGCGAGGGGAACGACGCCTCCGACCAGGACCTGCCCGAGCCAGAACAGCAGCGTGTAGATCCCGCCCTCGAGGAGGATGAAACGCTCGACGTCGTGCTGACGCGTCATATAGAGATTGGTGAGGTGATAGACGGCGACGAAGTACAGCACCGCGGCAACGAACACGCCGAGCAGCGTGCCGAGCCGGTCGAGTATCAGCTCGCCCAGGGCTCTGCCACTCCAGCGGCAGGCGGCCATCAGCACCAGGACGAAGATCGCCAGACCGAAGGCGAACGACATCACGATGAACAGCGGCGCAAGCAGCGCGCTGTTGTAGGCTTCGCGCGCGACCAGGAAGCCGAAGATCGAGCCCGTGCCGGTGGTGAGAATCAGGCGCCAGAGAAACGCCAGCAGCCCGGCGCGTGCCGTGTGGCCGTGCATGCGCCGCTCGAACATCGTCCACAGGTAGAGCGCCACCACGGCGAAGAAGCCGGTGTAGAGGAAGATGTTCCAGGCGAAGATCGACTTGAAGTTGTAATGGGTCATGGCGACGATCAGCCGGTCGGGCCGGCCCAGGTCGAGCACCAGCACCGCGAGGCCTCCGGCGAGCAGGGTCAGTGCGAGCAGGCCGGAAAGCCGGGCGAGCGGCTTGTACAGCGCCCGGCCGAAGACCGAGGCGATCGAAGCGACGTTGAGCGCGCCTGAGGCGGCAACGATGAGGAACACCGCGAACACATGCGGCGTGCCCCACACGATGCGATTGCTCATCCCGGTGATGTGGTGGCCCTGATGCTCCATGGTCCAGGCCGCGGCGAGGCCCGCGAGGATCAGGGCGCCGAGCACGGCGAGCAGCGCGGCGTAGCCGCCGCTGCGGCCGTCGATCTCACGGTACTGGATGCTCGCCACGTCTACAGGCCCTGGTAGCGCACGCCGGTGTTCAGCGCGAGGTCGGCGCGCAGCTGACGCGAAGGCTCGCTGCGCAGCCGACGGTGGATTTCGGTCGATGCATCGTTCAGATCGCCGAATGCCATCGCCTTGCCGCCATCGCGATTGCAGGTTTGCACGCAGGCGGGCGCCTCGCCGCGATCGACGCGGTGTACGCACAGGGTGCAGGCCTCCACCGTGCCCTTGCCGCGCGGCACGTCGGCCTTCTGTCCGCTCACCGCCTCGTGAACGAAGGAGCGCGCGCCGTAGGGGCAGGCCATGACGCAGTAGCGGCAGCCGATGCAGATGTGCTTGTCGACCAGCACGATGCCGTCGTCGCGCTTGAATGAGGCGCCGGTCGGACACACGTCCACGCAGGGGGGGTGCTCGCAGTGCTGGCACATGAGCGGCAGCGTCTGGGCGTGGCCGGTGCGCGTGTCGCGCAGCCCGACCGTGCGGATCCACTGCGCATCGGTCGCGGGGCGCTCGTGGCCGGAGACGCCGTTCTCCTCGTGGCAGGCGCTCACGCAGCGGTCGCAGTCGGTGCACTTCGTGATGTCGATCAGCAGGCCCCAGCGCTGCAGCACGGAGGCGGCCTCCTGCGGCGAGCGGGCCTGCGCGAGCTCGATCAGGCGCAAGCCCGGCGCGAGAGCGGCGCCGGCGGCAACCGTGCCCCAGGCCAGGAACTGGCGGCGGTCCACGCTCATTTAGGGGCCTTGGTTGCGGCGCGCTGCCGCAGCGGGGTATGGCACTCGAAGCAGTCGATGCTGACCGAGGCGTAGGCGTGGCAACTTGCGCAGAAGCCATCCTTGCCGAGCACGCTGCCGGACTCGCGGCTGGCATGGCAATCGACGCAGTTCTTCAGGCTGTGGCGCGGCTCGCGCAGCCCCTGGTGCACGGTGCGATCCCTCTGGTGCAGCAGAAACTTCATGTGGTCGCGGCGCATCTCGCTGGTCGGCGCCACGCAGGCGTCGCCCTGCTCGATCTTGATCGTCGGCAGCGCAACCCGGTCCGCGCGCGTTTTCTGACCGTCGGCGAGCGCGGCGACGCTCAACACGGCGACCAGCACAGCGACGGCGAAACGCAGCATCGTTCGGCCTCCGGCGCTCAGTGATCGCCCATGCCCATCTTGATGTAGCCGGTGGGACAGACGTCGGCACAGATGTGGCAGCCGATGCACAGGTCGTAATCGGTGTAGACGTAGCGACCCATCGTCGCCTCCGACTTGGGGGTGCGCTTGACGGCGGTCTGCGGACAGTAGATGACGCAGTTGTCGCACTCGAAGCACATGCCGCAGCTCATGCAGCGCTTGGCCTCGTCGACCGCCTGCTTGTCGTCCAGACCGACCATGCGCTCGGCGAAGTGACCCAGCACCTCCTCGGCCGAGGGGCCGATTTCGCTGCGCTTGATCCGCTCCTGGTAGGGAAAGTGGCCGAGGAACAGCTCCTCGGACTTGCAGACTTCGGCCGCCCCGCGGTCCTCGTAGTTGTGCACGGCGAAGCCGCCGACGGCCTTGCCGCCGAGCGAGGTGCCGCGCAGGCCGCGGTCGATCTCGCGCAGCGAGCTTTCCTCGACCGGCTTGAAGGCCTTGGGCTCGAGATTCACCTCGCGCAGCTTGTCGAGCAGGTTGAAGTGGTGCACGTCGACCTTCGGCCGCCTGGCCATCTCCTTGTTGCCCAGGTAGCGGTCGATGCTGTCGGCGACGATCGAGCCCTGGCCGATCACCGTCGTGAGCAGGTGCGGACGGATGATGTCGCCGCAGGCGAACAGGCCCTTGCGGTTCGGCAGCTGGTAAAACTTGTCGGCGGTGATCAGGCCCTTGCCGTTATTCAGGTCTTCCATGCCGCGCAGATCGCCGGCCTGGCCGATTGCAACGACGACGAGATCGGCCTCGAGATCCATCTCCGTACCCGGCTTCTCGACGAACTTCCCCTTCGCCCATTCGACCTCGATCACCCGCAGCGCCTTCGCGCGCCCGCTGGTTTCGTCGACGATGACCTTTTTCGCCAGCAGGCTGCCCTGGATCTTCACGCCCTCGCGCTGCGCATCCTCGATCTCGTGCTTGGCCGCGTTCATCTCCTCGATCGGCTGCATCGAAATCAGCATGACGTCGGCGCCGCTGCGCGCCGCCATGGTCGAGACGTCGTGGGCGGCATGTCCCAATACCACCATTTCCGGGCGCTCGGTCTCCTGCATGTCCTCGACATAGCCCAGTCGGCGTGCCACCGAGACCACGTCGACCGAGGTGTCGCCGCCGCCGACCACCACCACGCGGCCGGCGACCGACTTCAGCCGGCCCTGGTTGAACGCCTCGAGAAATGCCACGCCGCTGATGCAGTTGGGTGCGTCCGCGCCGGGTACCGGCAGCGGGAGTCCGGCCTTGCAGCCCAGGGCGAGCAGCACCGCGTCGAAGTCCGCTTCGAGGTCCTTCAGCTCAACATCCACACCAATGCGGGTGTTGAGCCGCAGCTCGACGCCCATGGCGATGATGCGGTTGATCTCGCCGTCCAGGTGCGTGCGCGGCAGGCGATAGCCCGGCACGCCGTATTTCGCCATGCCGCCGAGCTCGGCGTGGTCGTCGAACAGGGTGACGCCATGCCCTTTGCGGCGCAGTTGATAGGCCGCAGACAGGCCCGCCGGACCGCCGCCGACGATCGCGACGCGCTTGCCGGTTTCCGCGCCGGCCTCGAAGGCGTAGTTCTGCGCAAGTGCATAGTCGCCGATGTACTGCTCGACGGCGTTGATGCCCACGGTGTCCTCGACCTTGTTGCGGTTGCAGCCGGTCTGGCAGGGCGCCGGGCAGACCCGCCCCATCATCGAGGGAAAGGGGTTGGCCTCGGTCGAGCGGCGGAACGCGTACTCCTGCATGTTCGTGCCCTTGGGCGGCTTTTCCACGCCGCGCACGATGTTGAGCCAGCCGCGGATGTCCTCGCCCGACGGGCAGCTCGCCTGGCAGGGCGGTGTCTTGTGCACGTAGACCGGGCACTTGTCGGTTTCGTCACCGGAGAAGATCTTCTCCTGCGCGGAGCGCCATTCGTGCTCGCCGTCCTTGAATCGGCGGAAGGTGTGTCCGCTTCTTGCCTCGGTCTTTTTCGCAGGTTCTGACATCGTGCTCTCCGGTTGTACGGCTCTATTGCTTCGGCGCGAGCTGGATCGCCTTGCTCACCAGGCCGTGCACGCTGCCGATCATGTCCATCGGGTGCTTGTAATAGGGCAGCACCTTGGTGAACTGGCTCTTGCAGATGGCGCAGATCGCCGCCAGGTAGTTGACGCCCTCGTCGTCGACGACCTGTTGGAGCGCCTGCATGCGCGGCAGCGCGCCCTTGACGCGCAATTCGACCAGGTCATCGGTGAGCAGCCCGCCGCCGCCGCCGCAACAGAACGTGGTCTCGCCGATCGTCTCGGGCGCCATGTCGACGAACTTGTTGACGCAGGCGCGGATGATTGCGCGCGGGATGGCGAACTGGCCTCCCGCGGCATCGCCCATGCGCGAGCCGCGCGAGACGTTGCAGGAATCGTGGAAGGTGACGACCTTGTCGTCGTTGGCGCTCTTGTCGAAGGTCAGCGCGCCGCGCTGGATCAGGTCGTAGGTCAGTTCGCAGATGTGCTGCGGCACCGGGTAGCGCGGGTCGAGGAAATCGAACGGCCCGATGAGCGTGTTCCAGAAGCTGTAGGCGACGCGCCAGGCGTGACCGCATTCGCCCACCACGATGCGCTTCACGCCGAGGTCAATGGCGGCTTCACGGATGCGCTCGGCCACCTTCTGCAGGTTGTCGTGGTTGCCGATGAACAGCGAAAAGTTCGCCGCCTCGGAGGCGTGCGACGACAGCGTCCAGGAGATGCCCGCGGCGTGGAACACCTTGGCGTAGCCGATCAGCCCGTCGATGTGCGGCTCGGCGAAGAAATCGGCGCTCGGCGTGATGAGCAGCACCTCGGCGCCCTTCTCATCGAGCGGAAACTTGACGTCGACACCGGTCTCTTCCTTGACGTCCTCTTCCAGGCCGTCGAGCGTGTCGCGCAGCGCGGGCTCGGGCAGACCCAGGTTGTTGCCGATCTTGTGAACCTTGCCGATGATCTCGTTGGAGTACTTCTGGCCCAGCCCGACGCTGTCCATGATGTCGCGCGCGGCCATCGAGACCTCGGCGGTGTCGATGCCGTAGGGGCAGAACACCGAGCAGCGCCGGCATTGCGAGCACTGGTGGAAGTAGCTGTACCACTCGTCCAGCACGTCCTTGGTCATGTCGCGCGCCCCCACCAGCTTGGGGAAATGCCTTCCGGCGAAGCTGTAGTAGCGGCGGTACACCGAGCGCAGCAGATCCTGGCGCGCCACGGGCATGTTCTTCGGGTCGGAGGTGCCGAGGTAGTAGTGGCACTTGTCGGTGCAGGCGCCGCATTTGACGCAGGCATCGAGAAACACCTGCAGTGCGCGTGACTCCGACACCAGCTCGCCCAGCTTGGCGACGGCGACCTTCTCCCAGTCCGGCACCAGCTCGCCCGGAAAGCCGATCGACTTCTGGTGGTCGGGCTTGGCGACAAAGGGCTTGCTGTGCGCCATGGCGTCTTCGCGCAGCAGCGGGATCACCGGATAGTCGCCCAGCGCGGGCGTCTCGAAGTCCGCCATTCAGCCTCCGCGCGCCGTGTGGCGGATGCGCGCCGACCAGCCCGCGACGTGGCGCTGCTCGCGCGCATCGTCGACCTGATTCAGGCTCGGGCTGAAGAACACGCCCGGCGCGTGCAGCAGCTTGCTGAGGGGAAAAACGATCATCAGCGCCGCCACCAGCGCGAGATGAACCAGCAGCAGGGGGTCGGCCGGAAGCGGCTGCCACTGAAAGGCCATCAGGCCGAGGAAGAACGCCTTGAGCGCGACGATATCGGTGTGCGCAAGGTATTTCATGGCGAGCCCGCTCGCCGCGATCGCCACGAGCAGCGCAAGCATCAGGTGGTCGGACGGGCTGCTGATGTAGCGTACCCGGTCGACCAGAACGCGCCGCGCCCACAGGCCGGCGAGGCCGGCGAGCATGGCGAAGCCCGCGTACTTGCCGAAGGGCTGGATCAGCGCCACCCATGCCCAAACAGGCTCGGTGAAGTAGCGCAGGTGCCGGGCCAGCACCGCGGCGAGCGCCACGTGGAAGAGCCAGCCGAACAGCCAGATCCACTTGTTGGAGCGGAACAAGGTCCGGAACAGCGTGACCTCAAGCAGCATGCGCAGCACGACGCCCCGGCGCGTCGTCGGCGCCGGCGGGGTCGGGATCTTCAGCGGCTGCGGCGTGCGCGCATACACCCAGCAGCGGGAGGCCACGCCGACCACCAGCGTCCCGGCCGCAAGGTAGAACAGCAGCGCGTAGAAGAGGGTCAGCGCCGACATCGGTTGCGTCCCAGAAAAATGGGGTCAGACCCCATTTTCGAGATCTTCGCTACGTCGTTGCCTCGGAAGAAAAGGGGGTCTGACCCCATTTCCCCGAGTTCCTATACGCAGCCGGTCGGCTTCGGCAGCCCCGCGTACTTGCAGGCCTGCTTGGCCGGTCCGTAGGGATACAGCTCGTACAGGTACTTGCTGTTTCCCTTCTCAGCGCCGAGCTTCTTGCCGATGGCCTTGGTGAGCACGCGTACCGCGGGCGCGATCTGATACTCGTCGTAGTACTCGCGCAGGAAGTTGATCACCTCCCAGTGGGCGTCGCTCAGCTCGCAGTCATCGATGCGCGCCATTTCCTTGGCGACGTCCTCGTTCCAGTCGCTGCGGTTCGCGAGATAGCCTTCCTCGTCGGTTTCGATGGTTTGGCCGTTCACTTCGATCGTCATGTCGTGTCTGTCCTTTAGAGTTCAGAGCCAGGATTGCACGGCGTTGTGCTCCACCACGAGATCCACGAAGCCCTCGTAGTCCACCAGGCGAACGCCGTCCATCACCCGGTTTTGCATGCCCCGCGCCTCGAGATCGGGCTTGAGCGCGTAGACTGACACGCTCTTCAGGGCCTCCTGCACCTGCTTCGAGACGGCCGTATCCCGGCCCGCCGCGTACACGCCATCCTCGATCAGCAGCACCGCGCTGCCCTGCCGTGCGTAGCGCAGGCAGCTTTCGAGGGCGCGGTGCTCGAATGGCGATTTGTTGACGGTGTGTAGCATCTTCCGATTCCTCAAAAGCTCAGGATCACGTCCTGGTCTTCCATGATCTCGGCCATGCGCTGGGCGCCGACCACCTCGACCGGAATCACCAGGTCCGCCTCGCTCAGGCCGCGCGCCTGCAGCGCTTCCTCGTCGACGTAGATCTTGGTGACGTCGTAGTCCTCGAGCGCGCGATAGGTTGGCGAGAAATTTTTCACCTCCAGCGCCTTGGTGTCGCCGCCCTTGGCCAGCTGGTAAACACCGTCGCCGACGAACGCCAGGCTCACGTCCTGCTCGAACGCGGCACCGATCAGCACGACTTCGAGCGACTCGAGTGCGTAGATCGTTCCGTAGGGCGCCTTGCGGTTGACGTAGAGGAACTTCTTGACGGCGCCGCTTTCGTTCTCTTCTGCCATTGCCCTGTTCCTTCAGTCGCCGAAAACCACCAGGCGGTCGGCCTGGATGCCGGCTTCGATGAGCTGGCCCAGGCCCGAGATGCGGAAGCCCGGCGCGATATTGTCGACGTCCTTGCCATGGCGCTTGGCCTCGCTCTTGTCCATGAGGCCGCGGCGCTGCGCGGCGGCAACGCAGACCACGAGGTCGAGCTTGTGCGCGGCCGCGAGCTCGCTCCAGCGCTTGACGATGTTGCGCTCGTCCTGGGGCGGCACCGTCAGGCGCGTGCCGTTGTTCACGCCGTCGTGATAGAAGAACACGCGATAGATCTCGTGTCCCTTCGCCAGCGCGGCCTTGACGAACTGGTAGGCCGTATCCGAAGCCTGGTGGGTGTACGGTCCTTCGTTGACCACGACGCCGAGTTTCATGTCCCGCCTTTCCTCGCGCCCGTGCTCAGAAGCGGATGTGCGTGGAGGCGTTCAGGCTGTTGCGTGCCCCGCGCCAGTTGTCGATGTGGAACTTGGTGAACGGCAGACCGGTCAGCTCGAAAAAGCGCGGCCAGCCGATGCGCTCGACCCAGTCGCCGACGCGCTCCCAGTCGCGCGCGTCCTTCTTGTAGGTGTAGAGGATCTTCTTCACCACCGCGGCCACTTCGGGCCAGCGCGGCGGATTGTTGGGCAGGCCTGCGGCCACCAGCTTCTGGAACATCGGCTTGGAGCGCGCGTTCGAGTTCTTTCCGCCGACCCAGATCGCGAGCTTGGAGTGCTCCGGATCGTTAATCTGCATCGGCGGGCAGGGCGGATAGCAGGCGCCGCAGCAGATGCACTTCTTCTCGTCCACTTCGAGCGAGGGCTTGCCGTTGACGATCGCGGGACGGATCGCCGCCACCGGGCAGCGCGCCACCACCGAGGGGCGCTCGCACACGTTGGCCACCAGGTCGTGGTTGATCTTCGGCGGCTTGGTGTGCTGCACGTTGATCGCGATGTCGCCCTGGCCGCCGCAGTTGATCTGGCAGCACGACGTGGTGATGTGCACGCGGTTCGGCATCTCCTCCTTGACGAACTCCTCGTAGAGCTCGTCCATCAGGGACTTCACCACGCCCGAGGCGTCGGTGCCAGGGATGTCGCAGTGCAGCCAGCCCTGAGTGTGCGAGATCATGGTCACCGAGTTGCCGGTGCCGCCGACCGGGTAACCCGCGTCGTTGAATGCCTGGATCAGCGGGCCGACCTTCTCCCACTTGGAGACCATGACCTCCATGTTCGAGCGGATGGTGAAGCGCACATAGCCTTCGCCATACTTGTCGATGATGTCGCACAGCAGGTTGATCTCGTAGGGCCCGAGCTGGCGCTGGGTGCCGACACGCACCGTCCAGATCTCTTCGCCCGAATGCGCGACGTGGTGCAGCACCCCGGGCCGGGGCCGGTCATGGTATTTCCAGTTGCCGAAATTCTTGATCATCAGCGGATGCATGTACTGCATGCCGTCGGGGCAGCCGCTCTCGATCGGCGCGCGCATCTGCTTCTTTTCCGTTGCCTGTGCTTGTGCCACTGGCCTCTCCTCGGTTCGTACTGTGGCCGGCCTCAGGCCGTGGCCTGCGGATGGCGCTCAACCCACTTCTGCGCTTCCTGGTCCCAATCGTCCAGCCGCACATACGAGCTGGTGCGCGGATGGGTGATCATGTTCGGGTCGACCTCGATGCCGATCCCCTCGAGGAAGCTCGCCAGGCCGATGCGCTCGATCATCTCGCCGCAGCGCTCGTGTTCGAGGCCGTTTTCCGCCCAGAAATCGATCACCGTCGCCGCCAGCTCGCGCAGCTTTTCGTAGTCCTCGTCGCTATCCATCTTCATGAACGGCACGATCACCGTGCCCATGGTGTCGCCGATCTTGAGGGTGCGCTTGCCGCCGATGAGCAGCGTGATGCCGCGGTCCTTGCCGGGCTTGAGCGCCTTGGTCATGACGTTGATGCAGTGCATGCAGCGCACACAGCTGCGGTTGTCGACGTCCAGCGTGTCGTCATCGTTCAGCGACAGGGCTTTGGTCGGGCAGCGCGCAATCACGTTGTCGATGGTGTACTTGCGGCCGTGGCTCTCGATGTATTCCTTGACGCCCTTCTGGTCGACCTGCATGTCGTCGCGCCAGGTGCCGATCACGGCGAAGTCGGCGCGCTGAATCGAGTTCATGCAGTCGTTCGGGCAGCCCGAGACCTTGAACTTGAACTTGTAGGGCAGCGCCGGCCGGTGCATGTCGTCGATGAAGTTGTTGACCAGCGTGCGATGGATGCGGTGCTCGTTGGTGCAGGACTGCTCGCAGCGCGCGGCGCCGACGCAGGACATGGCGGTGCGCACGCAGGGTCCCGCGCCGCCCAGATCGAAGCCGTACTCGTTGATCTCGTCGAAGAAATGCTGGGTGTTCTCGCTGGTCGCGCCGATGAACATGATGTTGCCGGTCTGGCCGTGGAACGCGATCAGGCCCGAGCCCCACTTGTTCCAGGAATCGGACAGCTTGCGCAGCATTGCGGTGGTGTAATGGTTGCCGGCCGGCGGCTGGACGCGCAGCGTATGGAACTCTTTCGACTCGGGGAACAGGCTCGCGACTTCCGAGAAGCGCGGGATGATGCCCCCGCCGTAGCCGAACACCGAAACCGTGCCGCCTTTCCAGTAGCCCAGGCGCGTCTTGTAGGAGTGCTCGAGCTGGCCGAGCAGGTCGACCATCATGTTGTTCTCGTGCGCGAGCCGCTTGAGCCCGGTCACGAAGCTCGGCCACGGACCGCTTTCGAGCTGGTCGAGCATCGGCGTCGGATGGAAGGGCTTGGAGGACTTCCGCTCCTTCGGCATGTAGGTGCTGTGCCGCTCGGGGTTCTTCGGTGGCTGCTGCGGGTCGGCCATGGATTCCTCCTCCAGAAAGTGCACGGTCGGGCGGCGACAGTGTACCGACGCGGCGTCGGTCCATAGCAGTGGCCTTTGGGGATAGCGCGGCGCCGCCACCCCCTCCCTTTGGGGATAGGGCATTTCCGCCCGGACGAAGAAACTGCAGCAATGACATAGGGTTAGCGTTTTTTCCGCCGGCCGCATGGCCGTCGGGCGAACGCGCGCCGCCCGCGCGCACGCCGTTCTCCGCGCGGCGCGGATGCGGTACGGTGTGCGCCCATGGTCACCGCCGAGAGCTGCGCCCCTTGAACGCCGTTCTGCCAAGCCGCGTCGAATCGCCGTTTGCGCTGGAGCGGCCCGAGGCGTACCTGCGCTGGCGCGAGCGCAAGCTGGCGCGCGCGCCGCGCCGCGTCGAGGATCTGATCGTCGAGGTGCGCGACCCGCGCAAGCTGCGCGACAGCGAGGTCGCGGAAATCCGGCGCATCTGCGGCGCCGCGAACATGGCCGTGTACGCCAGCCCGCTCGCCGGTGGTCCCGACGAGCCCGACAAGGACCTGGTGCGCCGCCTGGGCGCGCGTCTCGGCCTTGCCCGCCTGCAGCCCAACCCGCTCGCCGACGAAGACGGCATCAGTTCGCTCGAGGCCGTGGCGGCGAAATCGGCCCGTGGCTACATTCCGTACTCGAACCGCCGCCTGCTGTGGCACACCGACGGCTACTACAACGCGCCGGCGCAGCGCATCCGCGCCTTCATCCTGCACTGCGCGCGCCCCGCCGCGAGCGGCGGCGTGAATCATCTGCTCGATCACGAAATTGCCTACATTCTCCTGCGCGACGCCGACCCGGCGTACGTGCAGGCGCTCTCGGCGCCCGATGCGATGACGATTCCCGCCAATGCGGAGGCGGGCGTCGAGCGCCGCCCCGCCCAGACCGGGCCGGTGTTCTCCATCGACGCCGGTGCGCTTCACATGCGCTATACCGCGCGCACCCGCAGCATCGAGTGGCGGCCCGACGCGACGACGCGCGCCGCAGTGCAGTTTCTCAATCAGCAGCTCGACGCGGCGTCGCCGCACGTGTTTGCCCTGCGCCTGGCCGGCGGCCAGGGCCTGATCTGCAACAACGTGCTGCATAACCGCAGCGCCTTCGACGACCCCGCGCAAGCTCCGGGCCGGCTCGTCTATCGCGCGCGATATTCGGATCGTTTAGGAACGCCATGAAGCACATCCCACTCAAGTTCATCAAGGAAGACCCGTCGGTCGGTAATGCGGACGACAGCACGGACGCCAGGGAATCGACCGGGATGCTCAAGCGCCTGGTCGCGGATCTGCGCGGACAGCTCGCGGAGCTGTCCCCGGGTGCGGAACCGCTGCGGCGCGCCGATCTCCTGCTGCAGCTCGGCCGCGCGCGCGTGCGGCTCGAGCAGGGTCCCGAGGCCTGGGCCGCCGCGCGCGAAGCGTTCGATCTTTACCTTGCCGAGCAGGCCTGGGAGGGCGCGGCGCAGGCCTGTGACATTCTTTTCCTCTCCGACCAGCCGCAGTCGCTCGCGGCGCTCGGCATGGGCATCTGGCTTGCCGTGACCTATCCGGTCGATCCCGAGCTGAGCGTGGCGCTGTTGCAGCGCGTTGTCGAGGAGACGCCCCCGGATGCCGACGGCGCGGCGGTGGCCGCCGTCACGGCGGTATACGTGGTCGATCTGCGTGCGCGCGAACCCCAGCGCGAGCATCTGCTCATCTACGCCAATCAGGTGCTCGCCACCGTGGCGCGCCGGCACAGCGGCGTCGACGGGCAGCAGGCCTTCAACCGCTGGATCGAGGACATGGAGTTGAACGATCCGGCCCTGTTCCTGCCGCGCCTGCGCAATGTGGTCGACGTGCTGGTGCAGGACGACTGGTGGTTCGATCGAGATGCCCTGCAAGCCGCGCTGCCTGTGGCCTAGACGGGGTAATCGGCGTGAGCGCGATGCCGTTCAGTGAAGACGATGCCGCAGCAGAGGACGCGGCGGGCGAGATCGTGGATGCGGTGTTTGCCATTTCCTGCCGCAGCCTGCCGGTCGATCACGCCTACGCGCTGTCGCAGGCGATCCGGACGGCGCTGCCCTGGTTTGCAGAGGAACCGGGCGCCGGTCTGCATACGGTCCATGGCACGGCTTCGGGTGCGGGCTGGATGCGGCCCGAGGGCGAGGATGCGATGTTGCAACTATCGCGTCGCGCCCGGCTCGCGCTGCGCCTGCCGCAGCGGCGTCTGGACGATGCCGCCGCGTTGCTCGGGCGCACGCTCGATGTGGCGGGCCGGCCGCTGCGCGTGGACAGACTCGCCGTCCGGCCGCTGTCGCGGATCACGACCCTGTTCTCGCGCAGCGTCGTGTTCGGGGACGGGGACGACGAAGCCGCCTTTCTCGCCGCTGCCGCGGGCGCGCTCGGCGCGCTCGGCGTCACGGCACCCACGATGCTGTGCGGCCGCGTCACCGCGGTGGCCACCCCGGAGCGGGCCTACCGGACCCGCAGCCTGATGCTCGCGGCCCTCACGCCGGCACAGTCGCTCGCGCTGCAGCGCCACGGCCTGGGTGGCGAGCGCAGGCTCGGCTGTGGCGTGTTCATTCCCCACAAAGGCATCGGCGAAGCGGGGTCCCGGTCGGACTAGCCCGTCCCGCGCAAGACGGCATTCGACGTTACTCCGGCGCGCCTTGCCAGAGCATCTCGTAGCCGAGTTCCTTGGTGTCGGAGCACATCTTCGCGAGCGTCTCGAATTTGTTGGAGAAAGTCGCGTCGGCGTGCGATTTCTCGTGTTCCTCGAAGGATCGCCAGTACGTCACGATGACGTAGTGCTCGTCCTCGGTGCGCGAGTCGTTGAGCGAACCTTCGTCGGAAACGAAGCCCGAGAACCTGAACACCTGGCCGGCAATGAAGCCGCCTTTGTCGCCGCCGTAGGTTTCCTTGACGACGTTGCACATCTCGCCCACCGCCAGCTCGACGTCCTCGAAGGAAACGCCGGGCTTGAGCTTGACCGTGTTGAACAGCATCTTGGCGCCGAATGGCAGCGTGACGGGATCGAACATGGGTTTCCTCCGGGTTGATCCTTGAAGCGTTGTCCTGGCGTCGCATTTTGCGCGCGTTCCGACGCCGACGGTAGCCTGGCGGACGTCTCCGGCGCCGCGGCCGCGCGCGGATCGAGGCCATCAATAAGCGGCGTTGATCCGCGCATGAGGCGATGGTGCGCGAACGACGGCTCTTGGCCGCCGCCGGACATTGGATCTAAGATCGACGCCCGGTTATTGCATGGACTCATCCGAGCAGAGGCGATCATGGCGTACGAAGTGAAGGGAAGGCAGATCGAAACGACGGAGAACGGCTATCTCGAGTCGCTCGACGACTGGGACAGAGACGTCGCAGAGGCGATTGCGGCCGAGGAGGGCATCACGCTCAGCCAGGACCACTGGGACGTGATCGAGTATCTGCGCGATGCCTACGTCAACAACAACGGCGAGCAGCCGAACAACCGCGCGATTCTCAAGACGATGCAGGCCAAGTGGTCCGACCGCAAGGTGGACAACAAGACGCTGTTCGATCTCTACCCGGGAAATCCGTCCAAGCAGGCCGGCAAGATCGCCGGGCTGCCGGAGAGCATGCGCAAGGGCGGCTACTAGTTGCGCAGCGCCTGAGCGCGCGTCAGTCGTAGTGCTTGCGCTGCGCGCGCCTCTTGCCGACCTGCTGAACGACGCCGCCGCGGATCGTGTAGGGCGGGGTCAGCTCGAAGCCGCCGTACTGCGGATTCAGCGGCTGCAGGAAGCGGCGCTCGCCGTCACAGCGGAGCTGGCGGAAAAAAATGTCGCCGGCGAATTCCACAATCACGTATGAGCCGTCTCTCGGCGCGTGGCCGGGATCGACGATGATGATGCAGCCCTCCGGAAACTCGGGCGCCATACTGTCACCGAGCACGCGCAAGGCATAGGGTTCGAGCGCGCTGCAGCCGTTTTGCGTCATGGCCTGCGTTCTAGTCTTTGTCATCGGCAGGCGGATTCTTGTGGAAACGGATCACGGAACTCTCGCGCGTCGGTTCATTGCTGAAACGCGGGCGCGCCTCCGTCGGCTGCCCCGCGGCCTCGGCCAGCTCGCGCTCGCGTGCGCTGATGAGCGCGAGGCACTGGCGCAGGTCCTCGATGGTGCCATCCGACAGCGGATGGCGCATGCCGTGCGGCGTCGCGGTGTCCTTGATGACGCGGGCAAGGGTGAGCTTCACCGCCTGCAGGATGCGGGCTTCCATCGAAACCTTTGACTCGCTCATGCTGCGTGCCTCAACGATTCGGCGCCCGGGGCCTGTCAGGCAAACGAGATCCATGTCGTGACGATGTACTTGACGCCTGCTTCAAGGGTAGCGCCGCGATGGACATGGGTCCAGAACGGCGGAAACAGGAGCAGGCTGCCCTGCGTCGGCCGGATCGACACGCCCTGGAGCGGAAACTCGGTCTCGCCGCCCGGCCCCGCGACGTCGTTCAGATACCAGATCGCGACCAGCTGGCGGTCGCTGAACGCGCCCGGACCCGCATCGACGTGCCAGTGGTAGTACTCGCCGGGCAGGGTGCGCTGCAGGTTGTAGCCGATATCCTTGAATGCATTGGCGGCGAAAAAGGGGAATTCCTGCGCAAACGCATTGAATGCCGCGACGAGTTGCTGTGACAGGGTGCGGTCGATGTCGCGCCAGTCCTCGCGCCCGCTGATGCGCAAGTCGGTCGAGCGCTTGACCTCGGGTGCCTCGACGCCCGCCTGGCCGAGCCGTCCGGCGATCTGCTGCTCGGGTTTGGCCTCGAAGCGCCGGATGGCTTCCAGGCAGACGTCGGCCGGCAGCGCGCGCTCGGCCAGGTAGATGAAGCTGAGGGGCTTGACTTCGCGGATCTGATCGCCGAAGCGCAACATGGCCTAGGCGTAGAGTAGCTCGGTATTCTGCATCTCCCCGTCGACGTCGATGGTCACGCCGATCGCGCCGGGCATGCGCAGCGCGATGTAGCTGGCCATGAGCATCGCGGTGGCCTGATTGTCCTGCGTGATGCTGGTGAGCAGCTTGTCGGCGACGATCTGGCAGCGCTGCAGCCGGTCCGGTTGCGCCACGAATGCTCGGCTCATCTGCCAGCCCCGGTCCATGTCGCGGTCGAGCTTGGCGTGGAATTCCTCGGCTTCGTGCAGCAGCGCTTCCGGGATTTCCACGGCATAGACCTGGTCGCCGATAATCACCTTGAATCGCATGTTCAATACGACGAAATTGAAAGTTTCACGCCAATCATTACCCTATGCGGGTCAGCAACCGCAAGAGTGCGCAGACCATGAATAAGGTTTACTACGAAACCGTCGACCGGATGCAGAAAAAAGGCGTCGATCCCGAGTACATCAACGGCTGGGCGTCCGGCTTTCTGCACAACCCGAAGCGCGAAGAACAACGCGTCAACGAAGCCTATGACGCCGGCTATGCGCACGGCATGGAGAAAAATACCGGCGCCTTCGAGGCCTGGATCAAGAAGTAGCCGAAGACGCGCCGGCGTCCTTATCCGCCCGCGCGCGCCATTGCGCCGCCTCGGCGGGGTCGCGCCCGACGCCGATGCCCTTCTCGTACATCGTGGCGAGCATCGACTGCGATCCCGCCATGCCCTGGTCGGCGGCCAGCCGGAACCACCGGGCCGCCTCGGCGGGATCGGCCTTGGTGCACTCGCCCTGGAAGTACATGAAGCCCAGGCCGTGCTGCGCGAGCGCGAAGCCCTGATCCGCGGCCGCGCGCATCCATTTCACCGCGATGGCGCAGTTCTTCACCATGCCCAGGCCGACCTGGGCCATGATCGCCACCCGGTATTGCGCCTGCGCCTCGCCTTTTTCGGCGAGCGGCTGCAGCAGCTGCATTGCCCTGGCGAAATCCTTCGCCTCGAACGCGGCAATGCCGCTCGTCAATTCCATATTCAGTTCTGACATGTAGTACTCCCAGAGCTATTATCGGCGATCTCACCGCGAACCCGCTTGACCCGCAACCATGGCGATCATCAGCAGCCGCCCTTCCGTGGCGCGCATCAAGACGCGCTGGCGCAAGAAAGGCGCGCGCACCTTGGTAGAGCGCGCCGGCGTCATCGGCGCGAATCTGTGGAAGTTGTCGCTCGAAATTTTCAAGCACATGGAGAAGGAGGGTTTCCGTTTCGGTTCGGATCGGCTGGTGACCCGCGTGCTCGCCGAATTCATCGCGTTCCTCGTTCAACTCGTCGATCGCACGGTATACGGTACGCTGAGCGAGAGCGACCGCGCCACATTCGTGCGTGCCGTGGTCGATCACCTCGCGGCCACCCTGGAGAACAACCAGCTCGATCTGTTCGGGCCCGCAGAGTCCGGAGATTACCGCACGCCTTTCATCGACTTGCTCAACGCCCGCTTCGCGGACTATGCCGAATTCGAATATTCCGGCGGCGAGCCGGGCTATCCCTGCCTGCGCTACTTCGCCACCCAGGTTTCCGATGCGATGGCGAGCGGGGACAACAAATGGGTGGTTGAGCAGATGATCGACATCGAGGCACCGGAAATGGTGCGCTGGGTGAGAAAGCTGGTCGAGCAAACGGTGGCGCCTACGGGGTTGAGCGCCTCGACAGCGTCTGCCGCTGGGACGCCGCCCGAGGGCGCCTAGGCCGGCGCGCCAAACGTCAGCGCGCGGGATCCGCGTCTGCGTCGGCGTCGAGCGAGACCGTCTCGAGCAGTGCACTCAAGGCGGGCTCGTGCGCAGCCGGGTCGAGCGCGAGCAGCGCCCGGGCCTGCGCCAGCCAGCGCGCCGTGCCTTCGTGCACAGCATGCCGGAGCCGGTCGAGCGCGCCGGTATGCACAAAGTGCTCGTAGGCCTCCAGGGCCTGCGGGAACAGCTGGCGGCGCGGCGCATCGTAGGTCGCGAAATAGAAATGCAGCGCCGGAAGATTTACGCGCTCCAGCAGCGCAGGCAAGGTCGACAGACAATCGGCGAGCAGGTCGCGTATCGCACGTGCGACCACCTCGCTGCGCGGATTCGTCACCGACGCAAGCATTTCCTCCCACGCCGCGCCGAGCCGCTCACCCGCCATCGCCTCCCCGAGCTCGTGCAGGATCATGGTTTCCATCTCGTTGTCGGCCATGCGCTGCAGCGCAGTTTCGCTGTCGGTGTCGAAATCGTAGTTCGCCAGCGCACGCGCCATGCGCTTGTCCTGCGGGCGCCATCGCCATTCCTCGATCTTTTCCCACAGGTAGCGGCGCACCGATTCCCGGCGCACGAAGATGGTGCGCCCCTGCAGCATCGCTGGCGGCGCGGCCAGCTCGCGTGCGTGCTCGCTGGATGAAATCAGGATCGTGCAGCCGGCGCGTTCCTCCACGCGCAGCAGCGCAGCCAGAAAGAACACCGGTTTCTGCAGCCGTCCATAGCCGGCGCTGTACACGAGGGCCTGGGGCAACAGTTCCTGATTGACGACGTCGGCCGCCAGCGGATCGACGTCGCCGCGCGCCAGCGGCAGCGGCTGGAATGTCTCGGCTTCGATCGCGTTCCAATGCGCCTCACGCGCGCTCAGCCAGTCGCCCAGCGCGTCCTTGGGTACGGCGCGCGAGAACGGCAATGCGTTCTCCCAGCGGTAGTACTCGCGCATCTTGAGCAGGAAGGTGCACAGGCCGTAATCGCCGGCGTGGCGCGCGTCCGAGATGTTGCAGTTGTGCTGGACAGTGCGTGCGAGTTGCGGGAGATTTCGCATCATCGTCGGAGTATAGTTTTAGTCTAGCATTGCATCGACGGCTCGAAATCATGGCGAAGACATCAAAACCGAAGCCGCAAGTCACCCTCGACATGCGGGGCTCGGCCTGCCCCGGGCCGATGCTGGGCGCAAAACGCGTGCTGGATGACCTGCTGGCCGGTGAGGTGATGCTGCTGCTGTCCGATTGCCCGTCGACCAAGGATGATCTGTCCAGCTGGCCGAAATATGCCGACGTCACGATCGTGAAGACCGAGAAGTTGGCGCGCAGCGCGACCGGATACTACATCCGCAAGGGAAAGGCCAAGCAGGTCTCGCCCAACGCGGTGCTCGACATGCGCGGCACGAGTTGTCCCGGGCCGATCGTCGAGGCGAAGAAACTGCTCAACGGCATGCGCAAGGGCGAAGTGCTGAAGCTCGTCAGCGACTGCCCGGGCATTCGGGCGGACGTGCGCAGCTGGGTCAAGGCGACCGGCATGGACCTGGCCGATGCCCGCGAAAATGCGCCCGGCGAGTACGTGTTCCATATTCGCAAGCGCTGACGCAGGCCACGACGCCCATGCCAAGCCTGATGGATGAGATCGTCAGCGGCGGGAAAGGCGCCGACAAGGATCCACGGTTTCCGGATGCACCGGCCGACTGGACGCCGGAGGTCGCGGTCGAGGTCGCGGCCAAGGACGCGCTGGAACTCGACGATGCGCACTGGCAGGTGCTGCGTGCCCTGCAGGCGTACTACGCACGGCATGCCGCGGAGGTCGTCAACCTGCGCGCACTGCACGATGCGCTCGATGAAAAGTTCCACCACGCCGGGGGGCTCAGGGCGCTCTATCGGCTTTTCCCCGGCGGGCCGGTGGCGCAGGGATGCCGCGTCGCGGGTCTCAAGGCGCCTGCCGGGGCGACCGACAAAGGCTTCGGCAGCGTTGCCTAGTTGCGACGGGTGCGGGCGCGCGTGATCGGGTTCCGGTCTTGCGACAAGCGGGTTTTTTCAGGGGGACGAAAATGGCGTCGGTCAAGAATTGCAACCTTCCGGATGACCTGCACTACAGCGTCGAGAACAACGTCTGGGTGCGCAGGGAAGACGACGGCACGGTAACGATCGGCATGACGTCCTACGCCTGCGCGCTCGCCGGCGAGGTCGTCGCCTACACGCCGAAAAAGGTCGGTCGCGCGGTCGACCTCAACAAGTCGGCCGCCACGGTGGAATCCGGCAAATGGGTTGGCCCGGTCAAGTCGCCCGTGGCCGGCGAGGTGGTCGCGGTGAACGATGGGGTCGCTGCGAGCCCGAAGTCGATCAACGCCGATCCGTACGGCAGTGGCTGGCTGGTCAAGATCAAGCCGGCGAACTGGGATGCTGATTCGGGCGCGCTCGTAACCGGTGCCGCGGCGATGTCGGCCTTCGAGGCGAAGATGGCGGCCGACGGTTTTGCGGGCTGTCCCTGAGCAGAACGGGGCAGGGCACGGTGTCACTGGGTGCCGCGGGGCAATGCCCGAACTTCAGAACGGGCGGATCGGTGGCTGACTGGACTGCGTTGATCGGCGAGGTCGAGGCGCTGGAGGCGGCGCAGTTCGATCCTGCGCTCGTGGCGCGGCTGGCGCAGGCCCCGCCGCGCGACCGCGGAATCCACTTTTACACGCCGACCTTCAAGTCCTACGCGACGAGCGAAATCTCGGCCTGCGCCCACTCGGCGTGGCCCGCGGTTTCGATCACCGGCGCAGCGTGCCAGCTGCAGTGCGATCACTGCAAGGCAAAGGTCCTCGCGCCGATGCTTCCGGCGACCACGCCCGAGGCGCTCTGGCGCGTGGTCAACGAGCGCATCGAAGCGGGCGCCAAGGGGATGCTGCTGACCGGCGGCTCCAACCATCGCGACGAGGTCGAGTACGAGCCGTTCCTGCCGACGGTGCAGCGGATCAAGCAGCGGCACCCGGGATTCCGCATCGCCGTCCACACCGCACTGCTTGACCGCGACAGGGCGCGCGCCATCGAAGCGGCGGGGGTCGACGCGGCAATGCTCGATGTGATCGGCGCGCAGGACACGGTGTCGCAGGTCTACCACCTGCGCCGGCCGGTGGCCGATTTCGAGCGCGCGCTCGAGGCGCTGGTGGACACCTCGATGAAAGTCGTGCCGCACATCGTCGTCGGCCTGCACTACGGGCGCATGCTCGGCGAGTGGGCGGCGCTTGAGATGATCGCGCGCCATACGCCCTCGGCGCTGGTGCTCGTCGTGGCGATGCCGTTCTACGCGCCGGCGCGCCGGCCGTTCGCGGTGCCCGGGTCGGCGACCGTCGGGCGCTTCTTCCTCGACGCGCGCCGTGCGCTGCCGGACGTCCCGCTGCTCCTCGGCTGTGCGCGTCCGGCCGGCCGTGCCAAGCTCGAAATCGACGCCTATGCCGTGCTCGCGGGCCTGTCGGGCGTCGCCCATCCGGCCGATGGCATCGTCGAGCTCGCGTTGCGCCTCGGACGCGACGTGAAGGTGACGCCGGCCTGCTGCTCGATCGCGGTGGGCGAGGAGGTGCTTGCGCTGGAGGATCCGGCGGCGCCGCGCATCGACCCGGCGCTCATCGTCGCGAACGAGCGCCGGCGGCGCGGTCGACTCGCGAACATCGCGATCGTTGCGGGCTGAGGCCATGGCGCGCGCCGTCGACGTACTCGTCATCGGCCTCGGTCCGGCCGGCTCGAGCGCGGCTGCGGCGGCGGCACGCGCGGGCGCATCGGTGCTGTGCCTCGAGCGCAAGAAGGTGGTCGGCATCCCGGTGCAGTGCGCCGAGTTCATCCCGCTGCCGCTGTCGCGCTACGCCGCGCCCGACGCGCGCGCCCAGGCGGTCGAGGCGATGGCGACGGTGCTGCCCTCGGGTGCGCGCACGCAGCGTGCGTTCAACGGCCTGATGATCAAGCGTGACCGTTTCGACCAGGCGCTGGCACATGCGGCGCGAGAGGCGGGCGCGCTGCTCTGGACCGACAGCCTGCTGCGCGCGGTGGACGTCGGCGCGCGGCGCGTTCGCGTCAGCACGGCGAGCGGGCTGCGCGAAGTCGGCTACCGGCTGCTGATCGCGGCTGACGGGCCGCAGTCGCAGGTCGCCGCCTGCCTCGGTTTGCCGCGACTGCCGCTGGTGACCACGCGGCAGTACACCGTGCCGTTGTGCCGCGCGCAGCGTGATACCGATATCTGGCTTTCGCCGCAGACCCCGGGCGGCTATGCCTGGCTGTTTCCCAAGGGCACGGTCGCCAATCTCGGCCTCGGCGTCGATCCGGCGCTCGAGGCCGACATGAAAGCGCCGCTCGATGCGCTGCACGCGGCGTTGGTCGCCGAGCGCAGGGTCGGTGCGGACATCCTGCTGCGCACCGGCGGGCTGATTCCGGTCGGCGGACTGCGCGCGCGACTGGTCGAGGGCGACGTGCTGTTCGTCGGCGATGCGGCGGGGTTCACCCACCCGGTCACCGGCGCGGGGATCGCGCCTGCGGTGGCCTCGGGCGAGCGCGCCGGCGAGGCGGCGGCGCGCCGGCTGGCGGGCGATGCGAATGCGCTCATCGCCTACGAGGCGGAGATGCGCGAGCAGTTCGAGCCCAGTCTGGCGCGCGGCCTGCGTGCGCGACAGCGCATGGCGGGCGCCTGGAATACCGCAGGCGCCGCACGCGACGCGACGCATCGCGCGGGCTGGATCGCATTCGACGAGTACTATGCAGCTGGGCCGCAGACGGCCGAACCCGGGAGACGACCGACATGAAATCCAGACTCATTGCCGCCCTGATGGGCCTGCTGCTGGCCGGCGCGGCGCAGGCAGAGGCCACGCACCAGATCAAACTCATGACGCCGGAGACTGCGCTCAAGGCGGCGCAGGCCGCGCTCAAGAGTTGCCGCGACACGGGCTACCAGGTGGCCGTGGCGGTCGTCGACCGCATGGGTGTGGTCCAGGTCCTGCTGCGCGATCGTTACGCCGGCGCGCATACGCCGCGCATGGCGCGCGCCAAGGCTTGGAGCGCAGTGAGCTTTCGCGCCAACACCAGCGAGCTTGCCGAGATGACCCAGGCCGGCAAGCCGCAGAGCGGGGTGCGCCATCTGCCCGGGGTCGCCGCAGTCGGCGGCGGCATGCAGATCGAAGCGAGCGGCTCGCTGCTCGGTGCGATCGGCGTATCGGGTGCGCCTGGCGGCGAGGCCGACGACGCCTGCGCTGCGGCGGGGATCGCGGCGATCCGCACCGACATCGAATTCTAGGCAGGCCTGGCCATGGACGCCGTTGCCGGCAGCACGGAAACCGCTCAACGGCTGAATTTCTATCGACCGAACCCGCAGGTGCGCACGCCGGAGATGCGCTCGCCCGAATACGTGCAGATGAGCACCGCCGCGGCGCTCACGCTCGGCCTGGTCGCGGGCGCGATGCACCGCACCGCCTGCACGCACTGCCTCAACCTGCTGGTGACCTACCCCGAAGGCTGTCGCGCGAATTGCGCCTACTGCGGACTGGCGCGCCATCGCGAGGAGACGCGCGACTACGCGGACCGCAACTTCATCCGCGTCGACTGGCCGACCGCGCGCACCGACGAGGTCATTGCGCGGGTGCGGGCGGGCGGCGACCGGGGACGCTTTCAGCGCATGTGCATCTCGATGATCACGCACCCACGCTCGAACCAGGACAGCTTCGTGCTGCTCGAAAAATGGGTGCGCGCGGTGCCCGAGGTGCCGGTCTCGATTCTGTCGAACCCGACGACGCTTGGGTGCGACGACCTGGTGCGCATGAAGGCGACGGGAGCCGACATCTTTACCGTCGCGCTCGATGCGGTCACGCCCGAAATCTTCGAGCGCACGCGCGGCAAAGGCGTCGACAGCCCGCACGACTATGCGCGCTACTGGCGCACCCTCGAATGGGCGGCGGAGGTGTTCGGGCCGGAGAAGTTCGGCGCCCACCTGATCTGCGGCATGGGCGAGACCGAGCGCGAAATCCTCGAGGTGGTGCAGCGCATTCGCGACATGGGCGGGCACAACCACATGTTCGCCTTCTTTCCGGAGCAGGGCTCGCTGATGGAGGACTGGCCGCCGGTCGATCGCGGCCAGTGGCGCCGCGTGCAGCTCGCGCGCTTCCTCATCGATTACGCGGGACGCCGCGTCGACGAGATGCGCTTCGATGCCTCGGACCGCGTCACCCACTTCGGCCTGCCGCGCGAGGCGCTCGAGCCCATCATCGCCTCGGGCAAGCCGTTCCGTACCTCGGGCTGCCCGGGGAAGGATGACAGCGAGGTCTCGGCCTGCAACCGACCCTACGGCGACTCGCGCCCGAGCGACATCCTGTCGTTTCCGTTCGCGCCGGCGAAGCGTGACCTGCAGAAAATCCGCCGCCAGATGGACGGCAGCGAGGTCAGGGCCGGACGCTAGCGCAGGCCGCTCCGGAGCGGCCGCGGCTCAGCCCGCGAGCAGCTTGCCGAGGTGATCCTCGATGGCGCGTACGCCGGTCACGCCTTCGACCGCGATCAGAATGGCCTTGCGCTGCTCTTCCGAGTCGACGACGCCCCACAGGTAGGCCGTGCCGTCAGTGACCTGCACGTTGATGATGGCGCTCGCCGCCCAGCCCTGTTCGTCGATCGTCTTGAGGATGCGCGCGCGCACGCTGGCGTCGTCCTTGGGCATGGCCTCGGTGGGCAGGGCTTCGCGCGCATGCAGCGTGCGCAGCAGGTCGCTGCGCGTGACCACGCCGGCGAGCTTGCCGTGCTCAAGCACCATGACGCGCTTGATGCGGCGCGCGGTCATCAGGTTGACGACGTCGGTGAGCGAAGCCTCGGGGGAAACGCTGACCACCGGCTTCGACATGACGTCCTTGGCGTGCAGGCCATGCGTCTTCACGTAGTCCTGCGCGCGGTCCTCGTCGGACATGAAAAAGCGCAGCCAGCGCGAGCGCGGCTTGTCGGTGCCGAGTTCCGGGCGCCGGATCAGGTCGCCTTCGCTGATCACGCCGACCACGTGCTCGCTGGCGTCGACCACGGGCACGGCGCTGATGCGCCGCTCGAGCATGAGCTTGGCGATCTCGGGTACCGCCATGTCGGCGGGAATCGAGACCACGTTCGGGGTCATCACGTCGCGTACTTTCATGGCGCCCTCAGCATAAGGTGCGCCATCTTACCGGGATTGACGGGGATCAAGCGTGTGCGGGGGCGCGGGCAGGGCCGGTGGGATGCCCGGCGCAGCACTGATCGGAGGATAAAAACGTTTGCTCCGATCCCCTAGGCAGTCCCAGGATATTTCAGTAGATTCTTATATTTGCATTGGCTGCCTGCCCGGGCAGCGCCCATTGGAGGAGACCACCATGGATGCAGCGCCCAACACAGCACTGATCGACGACCTGATCAAGCAACGCCTCGACGAACTGCTGCCGCAGAAGCTCGAAGCGGCACTCGAAAAGCGGGCTGCGGAGCGCACTCCGTCGATGACCCTCATCGCGACCAAGGGTACGCTCGACTGGGCCTACCCCCCGTTCATCCTTGCGTCGACTGCTGCGGCGCTGGGCTGGAACGTGTCGATCTTCTTCACCTTCTACGGCCTGACGCTGCTGAAGAAGGACATCTCGGACCTGCACGTCAGCCCGCTCGGCAACCCGGCCATGCCCATGAAAATGCCGTTCGGCCCGGACTGGTTTCAGGGCATCACCTGGAACATTCCGAGCGCGGTGCAGGCGGTGCCCGGGTTCGAGGCGATGGCGACCACCCTCATGCGCCAGACGATCAAGAACAAGGGCGTCGCCGACATCAGCGAGCTGCGCGGTCTGTGCATTGAGGCCGGCGTCAATCTGATCGGCTGCCAGATGACGGTGGACCTGTTCGGATTCAAGCACGACGACTTCCTGCCGGAAGTCAAAGAATATGTCGGCGCCGCGACCTTTCTGCCGATGGCGCGCGATGCCGATGTGAGTCTGTTCATTTAGCGATAAAGCGGCGTTCGAAGGGCGCCTTCAGGGAGAGAAACGTGAAACGCAATCTGATCGGGGCGGCCCTCGCGGCTGCCGGTGTTCTGGGGTCACAGGCGGCGCTTGCGACCGATGGCTATTTCCAGCACGGCTACGGCATGAAGTCGAAGGGCCGTGGCGGGGCCTCGACCGCCATGACCACCGACGCCTACGGCGGGGCGAGCAACCCGGCGACCATGGTCTTCGTCGGCAATCGGGTTGAGCTGGGGATCGATTGGTTCCGTCCCGACCGCTCGGCGCGGCGCGAGGGCAGCGCGGGCGGTGCCGGCTTTCTGGACGGCTCGGCCGATGGCAACGAGAGCCAGAATTTCTTCATTCCGGAGTTCGCCTTCAACTACATGCTGCAGCCGAAGCTCTCGCTTGGGGTCACGGTCTATGCCAACGGCGGCATGAACACCGATTACAAGAGCGGCCAGCTCGACCAGGGCGTCTGCCAGATGGGGCCGCCGAGCGGCGTGCCGGCCAATCTTCTATGCGGATCGGGGCAGTTGGGCGTCAACCTCGAGCAGCTGATCATCGCGCCGACACTCGCCTACAAGGTCGCGGATAAGCATTCGATCGGCGTTTCGCCGCTCATCGCCTACCAGAAATTCAAGGCCTACGGCCTGCAGCCGTTCGGCGCGATTTCCTCTTCGCCCAGCGACCTGACCAACAACGGCCACGACACGAGCTGGGGCTACGGACTGCGCATCGGTTACTACGGCGAGATTTCGCGGCAGTTCTCGGTCGGCGTTGCCTACTCGACCAAGATCAGCATGGGCGAGTTCGACAAGTACAAGGGATTGTTCGCCGAGCAGGGCGGCTTCGACATTCCGGAGAACTACAGCCTCGGCGTCGCCTTCAAGCCGTCGGACAAGCTGACGATCGCGGCTGACTACCAGCGCATCAATTACAACAAGGTCAACTCGGTGGGCAACCCGAGCAACCAGCCCGGCTGTATGCCGACGATGCCCGCGGGCCCGGGCGTGGGCGCAGCCTGCCTCGGCGCGAGCAGTTCGAGCATCGGATTCGGCTGGGACAACATCGATGTCTGGAAGCTCGGCGTCGAGTACCAGTGGAACCAGCGCCTGACGCTGCGGGGCGGCTACAACCACAGCGACAACCCGATCCAGGCGCGCGACGTCACCTTCAACATCCTGGCGCCGGGTGTGATCGAGGACCACGTGACGCTCGGCTTCACCTACCAGCTGGAAGGCAACTCCGAGATCACGATGGCCTACATGCACGGCTTCAAGAATTCGGTCTCCGGACCCGCCACCAACCCGTACTTCAACGTGGGCGGTACCGAAACCATCGAGATGTCGCAGGACTCGCTCGGTATCGCCTGGGCCAAGCGCTATTGAGCAACCGCAACAGCGCGTTTGCAGAAAAGCCCCGCGCCTGCGGGGCTTTTTGTTTGCACCGCCCGCCCGGAGTGGGAATAATCGGTCGTGTGGCCAAGACGTTCTCGCTGACCGATGCGGGCGTGTGCAAGAGCGCGCGGCACGCGTTCGGTCTGAGGGCGCGGCGTCATCCGCGAGTGCGCGGCTGATGGCGGGACGCGCTGCACGCTGGATCCGGCTCGGCCAGGTCGAGCCGGCCGAGTTGTATGCGACCTATGCCGGGCTGGCCGCGGCGCAGCCGGCCGACGGCGCGCCCATCCTGCTGTGGGCGCAGGCCAAGACGCCGCTTTGCATCGGCCAGGGCCAGGGGGCTGCCGAGCTCGAGGCGAACAGCCGCACTCCGGTGCTGCGCAGTGCGCTCGGCGGCGGGCGGGTTTGGGTGGACAAGCACCAGTACGTTTTCGTGTTGATCGCACCGCGGCGAGACGCGCCCGGCCGCCCGGCGCGCTGGTCTTCCTGGGCGCTCGCGCCGGTGGTCGCCACCTACCGCCAGTTCGGCCTGCCCGCCTACCTGAACGGCAACGACGTCTGGTTGAACGGCCACAAGATCGCCGGCGCGGGCGCCGCCTCGATTGGTGCATGTGCCGTCGTCGCCTCGAGTTTCCTGCTGCGCTTTCCGCTGCAGGCGTTCGCCGCTCCGATGTCGAACCCGTCAGCCGAGTTTCGTGCCTGGCTGCGCGAAGGCCTCTCGCTCGCGATGACCGAATGGGCCGAGCAGGGTGCGCTGCCCGCTGAGCGCGCGCTGGAGGATGCCTTTCGGGCCCGCTTCGAAGCCCAGTACGGCTGGCATTTCGAGCATGCCTGGCCGAGCGAGGCGGAAGCGGCGGCAATCGGCAGGGCGCGTGCCGAGTTCGCAGAGCCGATCGACGATGCGCTCGCGCAGACCTGCGCGCAAAGCGCGTGGTAGGCGGCGCGGCGTGACGACGCGCCGACGCTGGCTCGCGATGTCGCTGGGCCTTGTGCTCACCGCGCGGCTCGGTGCGCTGCGCGAAGCGCTTGCGGCCGGCAAGATCGAAAAAGGCGTCTACCGGGTCAAGGGCGAAGCGCGGGTGAACGGCGCGCCGGCGCGCGAGGGAATGGACGTCAAGGCGGGCGACGTCATCACGACCGGTGCCGACGGCGAGCTTTTGTTCGTCATCGGCAAGGACGCGATGCTGGTGCGTGGCAATGCGCGCGTCGAGGTCGCGGGCCGCGCCGGAGCCCTGGTCGCGGACGGGCTGCGCATCGTCACCGGCGCAGTGCTGTCGGTGTTTTCCCCTGGCGCCCGGCGTACGATCCGAGTGCGCACTGCGACCATCGGCGTGCGTGGTACGGCGGTCTACGCGGAGGCTATGGTGGACCGCGCCTACGTCTGCACCTGCTACGGCGTCGCGGAACTCGTCGCGTCGGACGATTCGGCGGTTCGCGAGATCGTGCAAACAGAACACCATGACCAGCCGCGTTACCTGTACCCGCCGGGCGTCGCGGCGCGCATCGTCCCAGCGCCGGTGATCAACCACACGGACGCGGAGCTGATACTGCTCGAGTCGCTGGTGGGCCGCGAGCCCCCGTTCCTCGCGCGCGAGGACTACGCGCCGGGCAGCTACTGAGCGTTGCGCTCGGAGTCGATGCCGAGCTGACGGTAGAGCGGGACGATATCGCGCCGGATCGCCGGCAACTGGCGGACGTAGAGCCCGGCCGCAACGACGGCAAGCAGGCCGCCGCAGACGAGGGTCAGCGGCGGGCCGATGCGCTCGGCGACCCAGCCGCCGACAAAGGCGCCGAGCGGGGAAATGCCGATGAAGGACATCACGTAGAGCGAGGCGACGCGCGCGCGCAGCGCGTCGGGCACGATGCTCTGTAGCACGGTGTTGGTCGACGCGGCGACGAACATCTGTCCTGCGCCGACCAGGTAGACCAAAAAAAGCCCGACCCAGAGCAGCGTGCACAGACCGAAGGCCGCCAGCGCCAGGCCGGAGAGCGCGGCTGCTGCGGCGATCATGCGCAGCAGACCGCGGATCGTCGGCCGCGAGGCGAGAAACAGCAGCGCGCTGACCGCGCCCAGACCCCCGGTGCCGATCAGCACGCCGAGCGTCTGCGAGCTGCCGCCGTAGACCTGATCGGCGAACCACGGCAACAGCGACTGGTACGGCCAGATGCAGAACCCCACGGCCGAGAGCAGCAGCATGGCGCTGCGCGTGGGCAGGAAGCCGTAGACGAAGCGCAGCCCGGCGTGCAGGCGCTGCCAGAGCGTGCCCGACTCCGGGGCGTGTCGCGGGGCTGCAAGCCGCATCGAGGCGAGCGCGAGCAGCATGGCGAAGTAGGACAGGCTGTTGAGCGCGAAGCCCCAGCGCTCGCCGAGCACGGCGATCACCGTGCCGCCGATCATGGGACCGATGAAGCGGGCGCCGTTCATCATGCTCGAATTCAGCGCGATCGCGCTCGGCAGGTCGACGCGTCCGCCGACCAGCCGCACCAGCAGCGCCTGGCGCGAGGGCGCGTCGAAGGCGTTCGACACGCCGAGCATCAGGTTGCCGACGATCAGCTGCCAGGCTTCGATCCGGCCGCTGGCGACCAGCGCGAACAGCGCGGTCGCCTGGCAGGCCGCGATGCTGTTGGTGATGATCAGTACGCGTCGCGGCTCGAGCCGATCGACGATCACGCCGGCGAACGGCGTCAGCAGCAGGAACGGCAGCTGCAGCGCGAACGCGGCGAGGCCGAGCATGAACGTCGACTCGGTGAGGCGGTGTACGAGCCAGCTGACGGCGATCAGCTGCAGCCAGGTGCCGATCTGGGACGTCCCCTGACCGAAAAAGAAACGGCGAAAGTAGGGGTGCCGGAAGGCGCGGAAGGCGTGGCGCATCGGCGCCGGCGCAGCCTCAGCTGCGCGAGGTGAGGCGCTCGAGCTGCTCGCGCAGCTGCCTGAGCGCATCCTCGAAGCCCGCAAGCCGCGTGCGCTCCTGCTCGACGACCTTGGCCGGGGCGCGCTCGACGAACGACGCGTTGCCGAGCTTCGCGCGCGACTTCGCGATTTCGCCCTCTAGCCTGGCGACCTCCTTTTCCAGGCGTGCCGTTTCCGCTGCGACGTCAACCTCGACCCGGATCATGAGACGGTGCGGCCCGACCACCGCGACCGGCGCGTTCGAAGCGGACAGCGTGCCGACGCGGTCGATCGCTGCGGGGCGCGCCAGGGCCTCGAGCGCCGAGAGCGCGGCCGGGCCGGGGTTGTCGGTGACCTCGAGCGGCACCTTCGCGCCAGGCGCGATGCCCATCTCGCTGCGCAGATTGCGTGCGGCGTTGACGAGTTCCTTGGCGAGTGCCACGTCGCGCTCGGCGGCTGCGTCGATTTTCTCGGGCTGGCTCTTCGGGTACGGCGCGGTCATGATCGACGCGCCCGTCTTGCCGGCAAGCGGCGCCACGCTCTGCCAGAGCTCTTCGGTGATGTAGGGAATGACGGGATGCGCGAGCCGCAGCGCCGCCTCCAGCACCCGCACCAGGCTGCGACGCGTGCCGCGTTGCGCAGCCGCATCGCCTTGCGCCAGCTGACGCTTCGCAACTTCGACGTACCAGTCGCAGTACTCGTCCCAGACAAAGCGGTAGATCGCGTTCGCCACGTTGTCGAGGCGGTATTCGGCAAAGCCGCGTTCGACCTCGGCCTCGGCGCGCTGCAGGGTGCTGACGATCCAGCGGTCCCAGTCGGAGAGCGTGACGGGCGCAGCGTCGTCCGTGCCGCAGTCCTGGCCCTCGGTGTTCATCAGCACGAAGCGCGTTGCGTTCCACAGCTTGTTGCAGAAATTGCGGTAGCCCTCGCAGCGCTTCAGGTCGAAATTGATGTTGCGGCCGAGCGTGGCGTAGGCCGCCATGGTGAAGCGCAACGCGTCCGCGCCGAACGCGGGGATGCCCTGCGGGAATTCGCGTCGCGTCTTCGCCGCGATGCGCGGCGCGTCCTCGGGTTTGCGCAGGCCGGTGGTGCGCTTTTCGAGCAGCGCCTCGAGCCCGATGCCGTCGATCAGGTCGACCGGGTCGAGCGTATTGCCCTCCGATTTCGACATCTTCTTGCCGTCGTGGTCGCGCACGATGCCGTGGATGTAGACGTCGCGGAACGGCACCCGGCCCGTGAACCAGGTCGTCATCATGATCATGCGCGCGACCCAGAAGAAGATGATGTCGAAGCCGGTGACCAGCACCGACGACGGCAGGTAGAGATCGTAGGCGGTCGCGTTATCGCCCTGCGGGGCCGGCCAGCCGAGCGTCGAGTGGCAGACCAGCGCCGACGAGAACCAGGTATCGAGCACGTCCGGGTCCCGGGTGAGGGATCGGCCGCCGGCCTGCGCGCGCGCTTCGGCCTCGCTGCGTGCGACGTATAGCGTGCCCTCGCTGTCGTACCACGCAGGGATCTGATGGCCCCACCAGAGCTGACGCGAGATGCACCAGTCCTGGATGTTGGTCAGCCACTGGTTGTAGACGTTCACCCAGTTGTCGGGGAAAAAGCGCACCTCACCACGTGCGACGGCCTGCAGCGCGAGCTGCGCGATCGACAGGCCGGAATGCGGTGTGTCCGGTCCGCCGGGTTGCGACATGGCGACGAACCACTGGTCCGTGAGCATCGGCTCGACCACCGCGCCGGTGCGCCCGCAGCGCGGCACCACCATGCGGTGCGGCTTGACCGAGTCGAGCAGTCCGGCGGTCTTGAGGTCATGCACGATGCGGTCACGCGCCTCGTAACGGTCCAGCCCGCGGTAGGCGGCGGGTCCGTTGTCGTTGATGCACGCGTCCAGCGTGAGCACGTTGATGCTCTCGAGTCCGTGGCGCTGGCCGACCTGCCAGTCGTTGAAGTCGTGCGCTGGCGTGACCTTGACGCAGCCGGTGCCGAACTCACGGTCGACGTAGTCGTCCGCGATGACGGGGATGCTGCGGTCGGTGAGGGGCAGGACGACCTGCTTGCCGATCAGCGCGCGGTAGCGTTCGTCTTCCGGGTGCACCATCACCGCGGTATCGCCGAGCATCGTTTCGGGGCGTGTGGTGGCCACGGTGAGATGACCCGAGCCGTCGGCGAGCGGGTAGCGGATGTGCCACAGGTGGCCATCTTCCTCCTCGCTTTCGACTTCCAGATCCGAGACCGCGGTCAGCAGCACCGGATCCCAGTTGACCAGGCGCTTGCCGCGATAGATCAGGCCCTGCTCGTACAGCCGCACGAAGGTCTCGATCACGACTGGCGAGAGCGTGTCGTCCATCGTGAAGTATTCGCGCGTCCAGTCGCAGGAATCGCCGAGCCGGCGCATCTGCTGGGTGATGGTGGAGCCCGAGTGGGCCTTCCATTCCCAGACCTTTTCGATGAAGCGCTCGCGGCCCAGCGCCTCGCGCGAGCTGCCTGTCTGTTCGAGTTGCCGCTCGACCACGATCTGCGTCGCGATGCCCGCATGATCCGTACCCGGCAGCCACAGCGCGTTGTCGCCACGCATGCGGTGGTAGCGCGTGAGCGCGTCCATGATCGTCTGGTTGAAGGCGTGGCCCATGTGCAGCAGGCCGGTGACGTTCGGCGGCGGTAGCTGGATGCAGAACGCGGGCCGCGCCGGATCCCGTCCTGCGGCGAAATAGCCGGCGCGCTCCCAGTGCGCATACCAGCGCGCCTCGACAGCAGCGGGTTCGAAGCTCTTCGGCAGGGTCATGGTTCGAGAACGACGATGGCGCGCGAACCCGGCCGATCGAGCCCGGATCCGGCGCGCCAGAGCAAAATTATACTGAGCGGACCGAGCGCAGGCTGCTCAGGTTCGCTTCGCGGGCGCGGCGTGCGCGGCGGCGTCGGCTGCGCTTTCGCCCGACGGGACCTCGGTGCCGAAGGTGTTGGCGATCGCGCTCGACACGGCCTCGCGCGCCATCTGGTCGAGGCCCGCGATGAGCGCGTCGCGCAGTTCGGCGACCGACTGCTCGAGCCGAGCGCTCAGCGAACGCGCGAGCCGCTCCTCGACCAGTCGGGTGAACTCGGGGCCGAAGTGATCGAGCACCGCGCGTTCGAGCTGGCGGGCGAGCGCCTCGAGCAGGACCGGATCGAGCATCGCCTCGCGCGCCGCGGCGCCGTCCACCACTTCGGTGAGCACCGGCACCTCGGTTTCGGTATCCTGGCTGCGCAGCAGCGTATCGACCTGGCGGATCAGCGGATTGACCGGCTTGCGGTCGCTCTCATTCGCCACCTGTTTTCTCCCGTGCCGTGAGATCGTGGTTGCGGATCGGGTAGCCTCGGTCGCGATAGTAGCGGTAACGCTCGCGTCCCTCGCGGCGCGCATCGTCGTCCTGGCCGACGACCTCCAGCAGGCGTTCGAAGCGCTCGAAATGCGGCGGGCAGCGCTCGTCCAGGTTGAGCAACAGCTCGCCCGCCTCGGGGATGAGCGCATCGCTCGCGATCAGCACCGGCGTTTCCTGCGCAAGTGCATCGTGTGCGAAGCAATGTGGTACGAAGCCGGTCGCGGGCCAGGTCCACAGCAGGCGGTCGATGCCTTGCGCAGTGTCGGCCTGCGGCGCATAGATGAGTAGCCGCTTGCGCTGCGCATGCGCCTTGCCGGCGAGCCGGCAGGCCACCTGGAGCCGATCCGGGGCGTTGAAGTAGAAGTCGATCGTCGTCACGCGGTCACCGCTGCCGAGCGCTTGCCTTAGCCCGCGCGGCCCCCGGCATGGCGCAGAACGAAGCGCACCAGCAGGGGCACCGGTCGGCCGGTCGATCCTTTTTCACGACCGCTCTTGTACGCGGTTCCCGCGATATCGAGGTGCGCCCAGCGCTGCTTGCGCACGAAACGCGCGAGAAAGCAGGCCGCGGTCACGCTGCCCGCAGGCCGCCCGCCGATGTTCGCCATGTCGGCGAAGTTCGAGCGCAGCTGCTCCTGATAGTCCTCCCAGAGCGGCATCTGCCAGACGCGATCCCAGGCGTCGTCGCCCGCCGCCACGAGCGCATCGGCGAGCTTGGCGTCGTTTGCATACAGTCCGCTCACCACGTGGCCGAGCGCGATCACACAGGCACCGGTGAGCGTGGCGACGTCGATGATCGCTTCGGGCGCGTAGCGTTCCGCATAGGTCAGGGCGTCGCACAGAATGAGCCGTCCTTCGGCGTCGGTGTTGAGGATCTCGACCGTCTGCCCCGAGAGGGTCGTCACCACGTCTCCGGGCTTGGAGGCGCCGCCGCCCGGCATGTTCTCGACCGCCGGTACGATCGCGATGACGTTCACCGGCGCCTTCATGCCCGCCAGGGCACGCATCGCGCCGAGTACGCTGGCGGCACCGGACATGTCGTACTTCATCTCGTCCATCTCCGCGCCCGGCTTGAGCGAGATGCCGCCGGTGTCGAAGGTGACGCCCTTGCCGACGAGCACCACGGGCTTCTTCGCTTTCGCGCCGCCGTTGTAGTGCAGCACGATCAGCTTCGGCGGCTGGTGCGAGCCCTTGGTGACCGAGACCAGCGCCCCCATGCCGAGACGCTCCATATCGCGTCGCTCCAGCACTTCATGGCGCAGCTTGAACTGGCGCGCGAGCTTTTTCGCCTCGTTTGCCAGATAGGTCGGCGTGCAGATGTTCGAAGGCAGGTTGCCGAGCGTCTTGGCGAGCGCGGCACCCTCGGCGGTCGCGACCGCCTCGCGCAGCGCGCGGCTTGCGGGGGGCGGCACGCTGCCGCTGGGGAGGGCGAGTGTGACTTCCGCGAGCGCCGGCGGCGGACTTTTCTTCTGGGTCTTGAGCTGGTCGAACACGTAGACCGCCTCGCGCAGCCCGAGCGTGGCCTGACGCACGTTCCACGCGAGGTCGCGCGACGGCAGCTTGTGGCCGATGAGGTAGAGGGTCGCCTCGCGCACGCCGAGGTCCTTCAGCGCAGTGGCCACGCCGCGGATCACCTCGCGGTAGCTGCTTTCCTTGAACTCGTCCTTGTCGCCGAGCCCGACGAGCAGCACGCGCTCGGCGGCGAGACCGTGGGGCTGCCGCAGCAGCGTGGTGGAGCCGGCGCGCCCGGACAGATCACCCTGCGCCAGCACGGCGCGCAGCGCGCCGTGCGCGGCACGGTCGACGCGCCGCGCCGCGGGCGTCAGTTCGCCCTGCGCCGGCGTCTTTCCCTTGAATACGCCGAGGACCAGGCAGGCGGTCTTGGCGCGTTCGGGCGCAAGCGCCCGTATGCTAAATTGCACAGCACTCTCCCGTCTTGGACGGCGTCGCGAAGCCGATGGGGTCTCGGGCGCCGCGGGCCGCGATCGTACTAGGGTACTAAGGTACGAAGTTCCGGGTACTGGGTACCGGACCTGTTGTACTGTTGCGGACCGGGCGAATGATCGCATGATTTGCGGTCGCGCTGCAGGGCGGGGGGAGCCTCGATAACAAGATGATCTTTCAGCGCGCGCTGATCCGGGAATTCGCGAACGTTTCGGTCGGGGTGTTTCTCGCGCTGCTTGCGATCACGCTGACGGTCCAGCTCGTTCGGCTGCTCGGCCAGGCGGCGGGCGGGTCGATTCCCTCGGACGCGGTGGTCGCGTTTCTCGGCTTCTTTACGCTTTATGCGCTGCCGCTGTTGCTGTCGGTCACGCTGTTCATCGCGGTGCTGATGACGCTGGTTCGCTGCTATCGAGACTCAGAGATGGTGATCTGGCTCGGCTCGGGGCAGTCGTTGACGGCGTGGCTGAAGCCGGTGTGTGCGTACGCGCTTCCGATCGTGGCGCTGATCACGGTGCTCGCGCTGCTGGTGTCTCCATGGGCGGCCGACAAGGGCGAGCAATATGCCGCGCAAGTCGAGGAGCGTGACGATGTCTCGCGCGTGACGCCGGGCGTGTTCGGTGAGTCGAAGAACCGGGAACGGGTGTTTTTCGTCGAGTCGGTCGCTGACGACGCAAGCCGCGTGCGCAACGTGTTCATCAGCTCGGTCCAGCAGGGGCGCCAGGGGCTGATGATCAGCCGCAGCGGTCGGCTGATGACTGCGGAAAACGGCGACCGGTTCATCGTTCTGGAGGACGGTCGGCGCTACGAGGGCGAGCCCGGCAGCGTGGCCTACCGGGTGACCGAGTTCGAGCGCTATGCCTTGCGCGTTCTGCGAAAGGCGCGCGAGGCGCCGGAGGTGACCGCGCGCAACGCGTCCACGGCGACGCTCGTCACCGTTTTCACGAACGCCTTCCGCGGCGAGCTCATGTGGCGTATTGCCATCCCGGTGTCGGCGCTGCTGCTGGCGCTGCTGGCGATCCCGCTCAGCTTCGTGAACGCGCGTGCGCCGCGCCTCGTCAACCTGGTCTTTGCGCTGCTCATATGGATTACCTACTGGAATCTGATGATTCTCGTAAAGGCGCGCATCGCCCAGGATCGGCTCGACTTCGGGATCGGCGTGTGGGTCGTGCACGGTGTGATGCTGTTGCTGCTGCTGGCGATGTTCGCGTATCGCACGAACCCGTTCCTGATTCGCCTGCGCCTCTCACGCGGATGACCGGGTCCACGCTCGACCGTTACGTCGCACGCCAGATCTACGCGGGCGTCGGCTTCGTGCTGCTCGGTTTTCTGGCGTTGTTCGCGTTCTTCGACGTGGTGGCCGAGTTGCGCGATCTCGGCCGGGGTGCTTACCAGCTGCCCCAGATGCTGGGCTACGTCCTGCTGTCGACGCCGACGCATGCCTACGAGCTGCTCCCCATTGCCGTCCTGATCGGCGCGCTGTACGCGCTCGCCCAGCTCGCGGGCAACTCTGAATTCACCGTGATGCGGGCCGCGGGCATGTCACCGGGGCTGGCCGGACGCCTGCTGCTCAAGGTCGGGGTCGTCTTCGCCGTCCTCACGCTCGCGATCGGCGAATGGATCGCGCCGGCCGGGGAAACCGCGGCGGAGAAGCTGCGCATGCGCGCGATGAGCTCGCTCATCGCCCAGGGACTGGGTTCCGGAATATGGCTCAAGGACGAGAACGCCTTCGTCAACATACGGCGCGCTCGGCAGTCGAACAAGGTGAACGACGTTTACATCTACGAGCTCGACGCGGCGTACCGCCTGCGTTCAATCAGCGTGGTGCGCGAGGCCGAATACCGCGGCGACGGACGCTGGGCGCTGAGCGACGTGTCGCGCACCGATTTCACGCCCGAGGGGCCGCGTGTCGAGCGGCTGGCAAAGGGCGAATGGCGCTCCGCGGTCGATCCGGGGTTGCTCGATCTCCTGATCGTGCGCCCCGAGCGCATGTCGGCATGGCGCCTGTACCGCTATATCGAGCACCTCGAGGAAAATCACCAGAAGACCGAGCGCTACGCGATCGCCATGTGGAAAAAGCTGCTCTACCCCGTGGCCGCACTGGTCATGCTGGCGCTCGCGCTGCCGTTCGCCTACATGCACACGCGTGCAGGAATGGTCGGCGTCAAGGTATTCCTCGGCATCATGCTCGGCGTGTTCTTCCACATGCTCAACAGCCTGTTCGCCCACGTCGGTCTGCTGCAGAACTGGCTGCCGGTCGCGGCCGCCGCGGCGCCAAGCCTCATGTTCTTTGGCGCCGCGGTGGTGATGATGTGGTGGGTGGAGCGAAGGTAGGGCGTCAATCCACCCGGATGAGCCGGGTGCCGGCGAGGCGGTCGTGCAGGAACTGCCGGTCGCGATCAACGAGCGCCCAGCCGATGCCGATCCCGGACAGCGCGAGCGAAGCGAAGGCGAGCAGCACATTGCGGTGCTCGAGCGCCGCCGCGACGCTGGCAAAGAGCGACCCCATGAACAGGGCCGCGTAGGCAAAGCGAAGGAGTGCAGCGCGCGCCGGCACGCGTGCATGCCCCGGCGCCACCAGACGGATGCGCCAGGCCTTCATCGGCAGGGTTTGGCCGCCGCGCAGCCAGCACCAGATGAAATAGGCCGCGAACACGGCGAGCAGGTAAGCCTGCAGGGCGAAGCGCAGCAGGCCGCTCGCCGGCTGGCCATGGCTCGCGAGCAAAAACAGGCTGCCCGCGAAGAAGGCGATCGCGGCGAGCACGAACGCCTCGTAGAGCATGCTCGCCAGCCGGCGCAGGATGCTCGGCGTGGGCGGCGCCGCCGCCGCACTCATTGCGAGAAGTCGTCCGAAGCCGGCGCGCCGCTCGCTGCCGAGCGCTTGCGCGTGGACTTGCGCTTGCGCTCACCGGCGGTCAGCGCCTCGCGCTCCTTGGGCGTCAGCGCCTGGTAGCGTTGCCACTCGCTCTTTAACTCCTTGCTGCCCCGTTTGCGCTTCATCTTCTTGTACTTGGCGCGGGCTTCCTCGCGCTGCTGGGGACTGAGCGCGGCCCATTTTTTCATGCGCGTCTGAACGCGCTTCTGTCCGGTCGGGGTCATCTTCGGATAGCGCTTCGCCACCCCCAGCCAGCGATTGCGGCTCGCAGTATCCAGGCGGTCCCACTCGTGGGCGAGCGGCGCCAGGATCTCGCGCTGCGGGGCCGCCAGTTCGTCCCAGCGCGGGTCGGGCTTCGATGCCTCGGCGAAAGCGGGGTGCAGGGCGAACGCGCAGAGCAGGGCGACGATGAGCCGCTGGGCGATCCGCGCGCCGCTGCCTAGCGCGCCGCCCTGCGCTTTTTCAGCCATGCCTCGAACCCCTTGTCGAGGTACGCATCGATCGGCAGTTCGTCAGTGAGCAGCTGCGTGTCGAGTTCGACCGCCTCGGCCACGCGGCGACTCTGCTGCGCCGAATAGAGGAACACCAGGCCAAGGGCCAGCAGCAGGAGCGGCACGAGCAGCGCGCCCGACCGCCACGCCGGGCCGCCGAAGCGGCCGCCGACGTTGTCGGCGAGCGCTGGCGCATGGGCGGGCGCATGCCGGTGCTGCTCGAGCGCAGCCCGGCGCGCCTGACGCAGCCGCTCGAGCGTGCGGGTGTCGAGCGGCCTGGCCTCGTTCAGGGCCTGGCGGATCTGATTGCCGAATTGCAGTTCGTTCATGGGCGCCATGGGGTCCCGGATGGCCTCATAGCGTAACGCCACGCGCACGCAATGCAGCCGCGAGCGCGTGCGCTGCCCTGGAACAGTGCGTCTTCACGCTGCCCTCCGAACAGCCCATGACCCTCGCGGTCTCGGCCACATCCAATTCCTCCCAGTAACGCAGCAGGAACGCTTCGCGTTGACGTGCAGGCAGCCGGCTGATCTCTTTCTCAATCATTTCAATGACTTGATATCTTTCTACGCGCTCCGCCGGGGGCAGTTCCTCGCCCGCGCGGTCCGCCGGCGCCAGCGTCTCGAGCGGGTCGGGCTGCGTTTCTCCGGCACGACCCGGGCTCAGCGCGGACAGCAGGGTCACCCAGGTCGCCCGCACTTTGCTGCGGCGGAAAAAGTCGCGGATCGCGTTCTGCAGGATGCGCTGCATCAGCAGGGGCAGCTCCGCGGCGGGGCGCTCGGCGTAGCGTTCCGCGAGACGCAGCATGGCGTCCTGGACGATGTCCAGCGCGGCGTCCTCGTCCCGCACCGCGAACACGGCCTGTTTGTAGGCGCGGCGCTCGACGCTCTCCAGAAACGCCGCAAGCTCGCTGCGCGATGCCAGGGGGACCTCTTCGTCGCCTCGGGGCGGGTTTTGTTCGGCGCTGCATGTTACCAAATCACCCTCGGCAGACCACCCGCCTAATCTTGACCGCAGCGCAACAAGACATTACTGTTCAATACTTTCCCTTCACTTTCTGAGTTCTCTGATGGACCGCATCAAGGGCGTGGAATTGAGCGGTGCCGAGATCGTCGTGCGCTGCCTGCAGGACGAGGGCGTCGAGACCCTGTTTGGCTACCCGGGCGGCGCGGTGCTGTACATCTACGACGAGCTCTTCAAGCAGGACAAGGTCCGCCACGTCCTGGTGCGCCACGAGCAGGGTGCGGTACACGCGGCCGACGGCTATTCGCGCTCTTCGCACAAGGTCGGCGTCTGCCTGGTGACGTCCGGGCCGGGCGTGACCAATGCCGTTACCGGCATCGCGACCGCGTACATGGACTCGATCCCGATGGTGATCATCAGCGGCCAGGTGCCGACGCACGCCATCGGCCAGGACGCGTTCCAGGAATGCGACACCGTCGGCATCACGCGGCCCTGTGTAAAGCATAACTTCCTGGTGAAGGACATCAAGGACCTCGCGACGACGATCAAGAAGGCGTTCTACCTGGCGCAGTCCGGCCGGCCCGGCCCGGTGCTGGTCGACGTGCCGAAGGACGTCACGGCGATGGTCACCGAGTACCAGTACCCGGATTCCGTCTCGATGCGCTCCTACAATCCGGTGCGCAAGGGGCACGCCGGCCAGATCAAGAAGGCCGCAAAGCTGATCGCCGGGGCGAAGCGCCCGATGGTGTACGCCGGCGGCGGCGTGATTCTGTCCAACGCGGCCGAGCGGCTGACCGAATTCGTGCGCATGCTCGGCTTTCCCTGCACCAACACGCTGATGGGGCTCGGCGGCTACCCGGCCACCGACCGCCAGTTCCTCGGCATGCTCGGCATGCACGGGACCTACGAGGCGAACATGGCCATGCAGCACTGCGACGTGCTGCTCGCCATCGGCGCGCGCTTCGACGATCGGGTCATCGGTGACCCGGCGCACTTTGCGCAGAATCCGCGCAAGATCATCCATATCGACATCGATCCGTCGTCGATCTCGAAGCGCGTGCGGGTCGATGTTCCGATCGTCGGCAACATTCCCGAGGTGCTCGACGAGCTGATGGGGTTGTTGAAGGGCGATGGCGGCCGGCGGGACGTGGCGGGGCTCGACGCCTGGTGGCAGCAGATCGAGACCTGGCGCGGGCGCAACTGCCTGAAGTACGACCGCGCGTCGAAGATCATCAAGCCGCAGTTCGTGATCGAGAAGCTCTACGAGGTCACCGGCGGGGATGCCTTCGTGACCTCGGATGTCGGCCAGCACCAGATGTGGGCCGCCCAGTTCTACAAGTTCGACAAGCCGCGGCGCTGGATCAATTCCGGCGGCCTGGGCACGATGGGCTTCGGCCTGCCTGCGGCGATGGGCGTGCAGATGGCCAACCGGGGGGCGACGGTGGCCTGCGTGACCGGGGAGTCCTCGATCCAGATGTGCATCCAGGAGCTCTCGACCTGCAAGCAGTACAGGCTGCCGATCAAGATCGTCAACCTGAACAACCGCTACATGGGCATGGTGCGGCAGTGGCAGCAGTTTTTCCACGGCAACCGCTACTCCGAGTCCTACATGGATGCGCTGCCGGACTTTGTCAAATTGGCCGAGGGTTACGGCCACCGTGGCGTGCAAATCGACCAGCCCGGCGACGTCGAGCCGGCGCTGCGCGAAGCCTTCGCGCGCAAGGACGAGCTGGTGTTCCTCGACGTGATCACGGATCAGGCGGAAAACGTCTATCCGATGGTGCCCGGTGGCAAGGGCATCACCGAGATGATCCTTTCCGAAGAACTTTAATGCGGCGCGTTATTTCAATCCTGGTCGAGAACGAGGCCGGGGCGCTGTCGCGTATCTCGAACATGTTCTCGGCGCGCGGCTACAACATCGAGTCGCTGACCGTTGCGCCGACCGAGGACGCGTCGCTGTCGCGCATGACGATCGTCACGTCGGGCTCGGAAGACGTGATCGAGCAGATTACCAAGCAGCTCAACAAGCTGGTGGAAGTGGTCAAGGTCGTCGACCTGTCGGAGGCCGAACACATCGAGCGCGAGCTGATGCTCATCAAGGTGCGTGCGGGCGCGAAGGAGCGCGAGGACATGAAGCGCATGACCGACATCTTCCGCGGACGCGTGATCGACGTCTCGGACAATACCTACACCATCGAGCTGACCGGCAACGGCCATAAGCTCGACGCGTTCATCCAGGCGCTCGATCCGGGCGCCATCATCGAGACCGTGCGCACGGGGGCGAGCGGAATCGGGCGCGGCAACAGGATTCTCAGGGTTTAGTATTTTTATGAATGAGGCCGGCGGCGCGGCGCCCGGCACGCGGGCGGTCACGCCCGTGGCGTGCGGGTGACCGGCGCGCGGCCCGGATTACAGGGGAGAACCATGAAGGTCTACTACGACAAGGACGCTGATCTATCGCTCGTCAAGGGCAAGAAGGTGACCATCCTCGGCTATGGCTCGCAGGGGCACGCGCATGCGCTCAACCTGCACGAGTCCGGGGTTAAGGTCACGGTGGGGCTGCGCAAGGGCGGCGCCTCCTGGGACAAGGCAAAGAAGGCCGGGCTCAAGGTTGCGGCGGTCGGCGAATCGGTGAAGGGTGCCGACATCGTCATGATGCTGATGCCCGACGAGCATATCGCGTCCGTGTACCAGGGCGAGGTCGAGCCGAACATCAAAAAGGGTGGGGCGCTGGCGTTCGCGCACGGCTTCAACATCCACTACGGGCAGGTGCAGCCGCGCGCCGACCTCGACGTGTGGATGGTGGCGCCGAAGGCCCCCGGGCACACGGTGCGCTCCACCTACGCGGGTGGCGGCGGCGTGCCGATGCTGATCGCCATCCATCGCGATGCGTCGAAGAAGGCGCGCGACATGGCGCTGTCCTACGCGGCTGCGATCGGCGGCGGCAAGGCCGGGGTGATCGAGACCACGTTCAAGGAAGAGACCGAAACCGACCTGTTCGGCGAGCAGACCGTGCTCTGCGGCGGCTGTGTCGAGCTGATCAAGGCGTCGTTCGAGACGCTGGTCGAGGCGGGTTATGCGCCGGAGATGGCCTATTTCGAGTGCCTGCACGAGCTCAAGCTGATCGTCGACCTGATCTACGAGGGCGGCATCGGCACGATGAATTACTCGATCTCGAACAACGCCGAATACGGCGAGTACGTGACCGGACCGAAGATCATCAACGACAGCGTGCGTCAGGCGATGCGCGAGGCGTTGCAGCGCATCCAGACCGGTGAGTACGCCAAGGAGTTCGTGCTTGAAAACCGTGCCGGTGCGCCGACTCTGCTCAGCCGCAGGCGCATGACGGCCGAGCACCCGATCGAGGTCGTCGGCGGCAGGCTGCGCGAGATGATGCCCTGGATTCGCAAGAACCGGCTCGTCGATACGTCGAAGAACTAGCAGGCCGCGTTGAGGCCGCCCTATCCGCATCCGCTGATCGCCCGCGAAGGCTGGCCGTTCGTTGCGGGCAGCGTGGCGCTCGCCCTGCTGGTGGCCGGCACGGCCGGCTGGGGCTGGGCGCTGCCGTTCTGGCTGCTTGCCGCGTTCGTGCTGCAGTTCTTTCGCGATCCGCCGCGCGAGGTGCCGGACGACCCGCAGGCCGTCGTCGCGCCGGCCGATGGCCGCATCGTTGCGGTTGAAAGGGCGCGCGATCCCTGGCTCGAGCGCGACGCGCTCAAGGTTTCGGTGTTCATGAACGTGTTCAACGTGCACTCGAACCGCGCCCCGGTCGACGGCGAAGTGCGTCGCCGCTGGTACCACCCGGGGGCGTTCCTCAACGCCGCACTCGACAAGGCCTCGGAGGCGAACGAGCGCAACGCCCTGTGGCTGCGCACGCGCGATGGCCAGGACATCACCTGCGTGCAGATTGCGGGACTGGTCGCGCGCCGCATCCTGTGCGACGTCAACGCGGGTGACGGGCTCGCGCGCGGTCAGCGCTTCGGCTTCATTCGCTTCGGTTCGCGCGTGGACGTCTATCTGCCGCTCGATGCCGAGGTCGGATGCGCGCTCGGCGAGAAGGTGTACGCTGCGCAAAGCGTGCTTGCGAGGTTGGCCGATCATGGCTGAGGGACCTGAGCCGAACGGCGTGCCGCCACCCCCACGGCTGCCGCTGCGCCGGCGCGGCATCTATCTGCTGCCGAACCTGTTTACCACCGGGGTGCTGTTCGGCGGCTTCTTCGCCATCGTGCAGGCGATGAACGGCCGCTACGAGATCGCGGCCGTCGCGATCTACGTCGCGATGGTGCTCGACGGCCTGGACGGACGGGTCGCGCGCTGGACGCACACGCAGAGCGAGTTCGGCGCCGAGTACGACAGCCTCGCCGATATGGTGGCCTTTGGCGCGGCGCCGGCGCTGGTGGCCTACGAGTGGGCGCTCAGGGATCTCGGCAAGCTCGGCTGGATCGCGGCCTTCGTCTATTGCGCCGGCACCGCGCTGCGCCTCGCGCGCTTCAACACCAACATCGATGTGGTCGACAAGCGCTACTTCCAGGGCCTGCCGTGCCCTGCGGCCGCGGCCGTGGTCGCGGGACTGGTCTGGGTGGCGAGCGATTTCGGCTGGTCCGCGGGTCCCGCGGTTGCGGCGCTGACCTGGGGCATCACGGTTTTCGCCGGGGTGACCATGGTGTCGAACGTGCCCTTCTACAGCTTCAAGGACATCAACTTCAAGAAGCGCGTGCCGTTCTGGGTGATCCTCGCGCTGGTGGCCGGTCTCTCCGTGGTGTCGTGGCATCCGTCGGCGGTCCTGTTCCTGGCGGCGCTCACCTTCGCGTTGTCCGGCTACGTGCTCTGGTCCATGGGGCACCGCGTGAAGCGCGTCGAGCACTGAGCCGGCTGCGGCCAGGCGTTTGACGTGGATTAAGGGCCTGCGCAGCGTGGCTTGCTAGCGTGGCGCAATGATCCCGATCTCGGAGCCGTCGCCGGAGCGGCCCACCGGCGGCTTCGCGCTGTTTGCGCTCGGTTTCCGACCGTTCTACCTGCTGGCTGCGCTGTACTCGGCGCTCGCGGTGCTGGTTTGGCACGCGGTGCTGCGCGGTCTGCCCTGGCAGGGCTTCCTCTCGCCGCTTGCCTGGCACCAGCACGAGATGACGTTCGGTTTCGCGCTGGCTGTGGTCGCGGGCTTCCTGCTGACGGCGGGGCGGGTGTGGACCGGACTGCGCACGCCCGAAGGGCTCGCCCTGGCGGCGCTGGCCGCGCACTGGATCGTCGCACGCATCCTGATGTTCACCGGGCCGGCGCTCGCGGCCGGACTGGTCGACGGCAGCTTTCCCTTCGTGCTCGCGGCCGTCATGGCGCGGGTCATCGTCGCGTCGCGCAACTGGCGCAATCTCTTCGTTGTCGGCCTGCTCGCCCTGCTGGGGATCGCGAACGTCGGCTTCCATCTCGAGCATGCGCGTGTCCTGGACGTGCCCGCCGACCTTCCGTTGCGCGCGGCGCTGTTTCTGGTGCTGTTTCTCGTCGTCGTGATGGCCGGGCGCGTCATTCCGGGATTCACGGCGAACGCGCTGCCCAAGGCCGGCGTACGGCGCTGGCCGCGGCTCGACCAGGCGGCACTCGGCTGCACGGCGCTGGCATTTGCCGGCGCCACCTTTGCCGGCGCGGCGTGGTGGGTGGCGAGCGCCGCCGTGCTGGCCGCCGTGCTGCACGTCCTGCGCCAGTGGGGCTGGCGCTCCTTCGCCACACACGCGCGGCCGATCCTGTGGATCCTGCACCTGTCGCACGCCTGGATCCCGGTCGGATGCGGGCTGCTTGCGCTGAACGCGCTCGGCTGGGTGGCGCAGCCCGTCGCGCTGCACGCGCTCGGCGTCGGCGCCCTCGGTGGCACGGTCATCGGCATGATCACGCGTACCGCGCTCGGCCACACGGGACGCGCACTGGCGGTCGGTCGGCTGGAGATCGCCGCCTACCTGATGGTGCATGCGGCGGCCCTGGCGCGTGTGGCGGCCGGCCTCGTGCCGGAGCTGAACTATGCCGGGCTGGTGGCCGCGGCGGCCTGGCTGTGGGCCGGTGCCTTTGTCATTTACTTCGCGCTCTACCTGCCGCGACTGGTCCGTCCGAGGGTCGACGGCCGACCGGGCTAGGCGCAAAGCGCTGAACGCTTGCCGCGGCATCCCGGGCGCGTTATAGTCGCCGCCATGACTGCCGCAATGCTTCTCCGTTGCGCACTCCTCTCCGGCCTCGAGCGACTGCTCGGCGGCCTGCTGCTGCTGCGCCGCGCGCGCTAGCAGACTCCCACACCCACAATTCGAGTTTTTCCTGACTGGCAGCCCACGAGGCTCCAGGCAGCGGACCCTACGCAATCCTTGACCAGGAGCGGACCATGAGCAAAGAGAAATTGATCATTTTCGACACCACCATGCGCGACGGCGAACAGAGCCCGGGCGCCTCGATGACCAAGGACGAGAAGCTGCGCATCGCACGCGCGCTGGAGCGCATGCGCGTCGACGTCATCGAAGCCGGGTTCCCGGCCTCGTCGAACGGCGACTTCGAGGCGGTGCAGGCGATTGCCAACACGATCAAGGACTCGGTGGTCTGCGGCCTGTGCCGCGCGAACGATCGCGACATCCAGCGCGGCATCGACGCGCTGAAGGGCGCGAAGGCCTGGCGCGTGCACACCTTCATCGCCACCAGCCCGCTGCACATGAAGGTGAAGCTGCGCATGTCGCCCGAGCAGGTCCTCGAGCAGACCCGCCTGTCGGTGCGCTATGCGAAAAACGCCTGCCCGGACGTCGAGTTCTCGCCCGAAGATGGCAGCCGCTCGGAGGTTGATTTCCTCTGCCGCGTGCTCGAGGCCGCGATCGCGGAGGGGGCGACGACGATCAACATCCCGGACACGGTGGGCTATGCGGTGCCCGAGCAGTTCGGCGCCTTCATCCGCACCCTGCGCGAGAAAATCCCCAACTCCGACAAGGCGGTGTGGAGCGTGCACTGCCACAACGACCTCGGCATGGCGGTCGCCAACTCGCTCGCCGCGGTGACGATCGGCGGCGCGCGCCAGATCGAGTGCACCATCAACGGCCTGGGCGAGCGTGCCGGCAACACCTCGCTCGAGGAGATCGTGATGGCGGTGCGCACGCGCGGAGATTTCTTCGATCTCGAAACGAGGCTGGACACCACGCAGATCGTGCCGACCTCGCGTCTGGTGAGCCAGATCACGGGTTTCGTCGTGCAGCCGAACAAGGCGGTGGTCGGCGCAAACGCCTTCGCCCATGCCTCCGGCATCCACCAGGACGGCGTGCTGAAGGCGCGCCAGACCTACGAGATCATGACCGCCGAGGACGTCGGCTGGACGACCAATCGCATCGTGCTCGGCAAGCTGTCCGGCCGCAGCGCATTCAAGCAGCGGCTCAAGGAGATCGGTATCGAGCTGGAGAGCGAGGACGCCTACAACAAGGCCTTCCAGCGCTTCAAGGACCTCGCCGACAAGAAGGCCGACATCTTCGACGAGGATCTGCAGGCCCTGGTGGCGCAGCAGGCGGGCGCCTCGTCGGACGAGCACTGGCGGCTGGTCACCATGAACCAGGCGAGCGGCATGGGCGAGCGCCCGCATGCGGCGGTGGTGCTGGCGGAAAACGGCAGCGAGCGGCGTGCGGACGCACAGGGCGACGGACCGGTCGACGCCACGTTCAAGGCGATCGAGACGCTCGCCAAGAGCGGCGCCGAACTGTTGCTCTACTCGGTGAACGCGGTCACCCAGGGCACCGAGTCGCAGGGCGAGGTCACCGTGCGGCTGTCGCGCGGCGGGCGTGTGGTCAATGGGGTCGGCGCGGATACCGATGTCATCGTGGCCTCGGCGAAGGCCTATGTGAACGCGCTCAACAAGCTGGAAAGCAAGATGGAGCGGGTCAATCCGCAGCACCAGCTTTGAGCCTGATCATGGCGCTAGAATGAGAGCGGAGCTAGGCTGACCAAGTACTTCATTGCACCTATCGGTTGGAGGTGAACATGACCAAGCGCGAAGAGTACGTCGAGAAAATGAAGTCGCAGCTGGACCAGTGGAACGCGGAAGCGAAGCATTGGGAAGAGAAGATGAAGCACGCCGAGGCGGACATGAAGGCCGAGTACGAGCGCCAGCTCGACGCGGTGCGCTCGCGTCGCGACGAGGCGATGTACAACATGAAGCAGCTGCAGGCGGCGTCGAACGACGCGTGGATGGACATGATGCGCGGCGTCGAGGAGGCCTGGAAGCGCATGGGCGAGGCGGTCAGCCAGGCGCGTTCGCACTTCGAGAAGAAGTAGGCGGCGCAGGGCGCGCGACGGGGAGGGGTGCTTGGCGCAGTCGCTGCCGCTGGTCGGCCACGGGTTCTATTTTGAGGACTTGGCGGTCGGGATGCGCTTTCGCACGCACCGCCGCACGCTGCGCGAGGCGGACCTCGTCGCGTTCGTCAACCTGACCTGGCTCACCGAGGAGCTGTTCACGGTCGACGACGATTCGCAGCGCGCCTTGAAGGGCAAGGTGGTCCCGGGTGCGCTGGTCTACGCCTTCGCCGAAGGCCTGCTGCTGCCCAGCATGCAGGACACGGGCCTGGCCTTCCTCGGCGCGACGCTCGACGTGAAGCGCTCGACGCAGGTCGGTGACACGATTCATGTCGAGGCTGAGGTCACCGCGCACCGCCTGACCTCCAAGGGCGATCGCGGCCTGGTGCGATTCGCCAACCGGGTCGTCAACCAGGACGGCGAGACGGTGCTCGCCTACGACCCGCTGCGCATGCTCAAGCGCCGTCCTTAAGCACGGCGGCGGGACGGGCATGCCACAACAGGCGACCGCAGGTCCGCTGCAGGGCATCCGGGTGCTCGAGCTCGGCAGCCTCATTGCCGGGCCGTTCTGCGCCAAGACGCTTGCCGACTTCGGTGCCGAGGTGATCAAGGTCGAGCCCCCCGGCGACGGCGATCCGCTGCGACGCTGGCGGCGCATGCGCAATGGCGTGTCGCTGTGGTGGCATGTGCAGTCGCGCAACAAGAAATCGATCACGCTCGATCTGCGTCAGGCCGATGGCCAGGCGGTGGTGCGCCGCCTGGCACGCAGCTGCGACATCGTGATCGAGAACTTCCGCCCCGGTGCGCTCGAGCGCTGGAATCTGGGCTGGGAGGTGCTCAAGGCGGAGAATCCGAAGCTCATCCTGGTGCGCATCTCCGGTTACGGGCAAACGGGTCCCTACCGGGCGCGTCCGGGCTTTGCGGCGATTGCCGAGGCCTTTGGCGGCCTGCGATACGTCACCGGCTTCCCCGACCGACCGCCGGTGCGGCCCAATCTGTCGATCGGCGACACACTGGCCTCGCTGCACGGGGTGATCGGCGCGCTGCTCGCGCTGCATCACCTGCACAACGGCGGGCAGGGGCAGGTGATCGACGTGGCGCTCTACGAGTCGGTGTTCAACGTGATGGAAAGCCTGCTGCCCGAGTACGACGCGCAGGGCGTGGTGCGCGAACGCTCGGGCAGCGCGCTGCCCGGCATCGCGCCGTCGAACCTGTACCCCTGCAGCGACGGCAGCTATGTGCTGATCGCAGGCAATGCAGACAGCCTCTACCACCGCTTGATGACTGCGATCGGACGCGCGGACCTGCGCGACGACCCGGGCCTTGCGCGCAACGACGGCCGCGCGGCGCGCATGACGGAGATCGACGACGCGATTGCCGCGTGGACCGTCGAGCGCACGCAGGACACGGTGCTCGCGGCGATGGAGCAGGCCGAGGTGCCGGCCGGGCGGATCTACAGCGCTGCGGACATCGCCACCGACCCGCACTACGCCGCGCGCGGCATGATCGAGAGCATCCTGGCGAGCGACGGCGAGCCGCTCAAAGTGCCGGGCATCGTGCCGAAGCTCTCGGCGACGCCGGGCGCGATTCGCGGCGTGGCGCCGCGGCTGGGCGAGCACACCGACGAGGTGCTGCGCGCGGTGGGCTATTCCGACGCCGACATTGCCGACCTGCGAAAGAACGCGATCCTATGATCGATCATATCGACCATATCGTGCTGACGACGCGCGACCTCGAGGGCTGCATCCGGTTCTACCGTGACGTGCTCGGCATGCCGCTCGAGCGCTTCGCGACGCCCGACGGGGAACGCCTCGCGCTCAAGTTCGGCAGCCAGAAGATCAACATCCATGAGTGGGGCAAGGAGTTCACGCCGCGCGCGCATGTCGCCGTGCCAGGCGGCCTCGACCTGTGCTTCATCGCCGCGGTGCCGCTGGAAGACGTGATCGCCAAGCTCGAGGCGGCCGGCGTGCCGATCCTCGAGGGTCCGGTGATGAAGACCGGCGCGGTGTCGAAGATCCGCTCGGTCTACGTGCGCGATCCGGACCTGAACCTGGTCGAGATCTCCGTGCCGGCCGACGCAGCCTGAGGGCAGCGCGCCGTCGCCGGTCGCAGTGCTCTATCCTCAGTGCAACTGCAACGGCATGGAAGATCTCGCGTCATGAACAACTTCGTTAAAACCACCGTTCTCGGTGGCCTCATTTTCCTGACTCCGATCGTGTTGGTGGTGGCCATCGTCGGCAAGGGATTCTCCTTGGTGCACGGTCTTGCGAAACCGGCACTGCAGGTTCTGTCCGTTGAGACCGTGCTCGGCGCTGCGACGATTCACATCGTGTCCGTGGTCCTGCTGGTCTTGCTCTGTTTCCTGGCGGGCTTGTACTCGCGCACGGCGGGGGCGGGCAGGCTCGGCAACTGGCTGGAGAAAAGGCTACTCGAGAAAATCCCGACCTATCCGCTGCTGAAGGCCAAGCTGCGCAGCGCGCTGCAGCCCGAACAGCTTGAAACGCTGCAACCGATCATGGTGCGTTTCGACGATTCGTGGCAGTTCGCGCTGCTGGTCGAGCAGGTCAAGCCTGACGCGAGCCTCGTGTTTCTGCCCGGGGCGCCGGATGCCTGGTCTGGCTCGGTCTGCATCGTGAGCGGGGATCGGGTCGAGCCGCTCGATGTCAGTGTGCAGCGCATTATCCAGTTGATGAAGCGGCTCGGCGAGGGTGCTGCACCGGACCTGTCGCAGCTGCGTTTCGGGGCGCATGAAGCGTGACCGGGATTTGGCGCGAGCTGTTCGGCCGGGACGTTGTCGGCGGACGTCCGCCCGCGTTCGAGTAGCGGGAACATCGGATTGCTGAGGGTTCCCTTGCTGGGCGGCGCGGCTTGCGTGCCGCGACCGCGATCACGCTATCGAGCGGGCTGAAATTCGAAGCATTGGGCAGTCGCCAACCCGGGAGCGAGACGTCGCGAGACGTGGCCCGCGACCTTTCAGGCTTCCGTCGCCCGCACGCCCTTCGCCTTCAGCCCCGCGACGATCGCATCGCTGTGTGTGCGGTCGCGGGTCTCGATGAGGAACTCGACCTCGGGCGACTTGACCGAGGCGGTGCCGAACAGCCGCTGGTGCTGCACCTCGACGATGTTGCCGCCCGCCTCGCCGATCAGCGTGGCCACCCGCGCCAGGCTGCCCGAGACATCCGGCATGGTGATCCGCAGGCGCACGAGCCGCCCGTCCCGCACCAGCCCACGCATCAGCACCGCGGCCAGCACGCGGCTGTCGATGTTGCCGCCGCACAGCGGAATGCCGACGCGGCGGCCGCGGAACGTCGCCGGGCGCTCGAGCAGCGCTGCAAGGCCCGCGGCACCGGCGCCTTCGGCCACGGTCTTTTCGATCTCGATCAGCGCGACCACCGCGCGCTCGATGGTCGCTTCCTCGACGATCAGCACGTCCTCGACCAGTCGGCGCACGATCTCGAGCGTCAGTTTTCCGACATCGCGCACCGCGAGTCCCTCGGCGATGGTGTCACCGCCGACCTCGACGGGCTCGCCGTGCAGTCGCTGGTACATGGCACGGTAGCTTTTCGATTCCACCCCGAACACGCGGATGTCGCTGCGCAAGGCCTTGGCCGCGGTCGCGATGCCGGAGATCAGTCCACCACCGCCGATCGGCACGACGAGCATGTCCAGATCGGGCACCGCCTCGAGCATCTCGAGCGCGATCGTGCCCTGCCCGGCGATCACCGCCGGGTCGTCGTAGGGATGGATGAAGGTGAGCCCTTCGCCTGCGGCGCGCGCATGGGCGTGCTCGGCGGCCGCAGTGAGCGACTCGCCCTCGAGCACCACCTCGGCGCCGTGCACCTGCGTGTTCTTGACCTTGGTGTTCGGCGTGCCCTTCGGCATCACGATCACACTGCGGATGCCGAGTCGGGCGGCATGGTAGGCGACGCCCTGCGCATGGTTGCCCGCGCTCATGGCGATGACGCCGCGTGCGCGCTCGGCTTCATCGAGCGTCAGCAGCTTGTTGAGCGCGCCGCGCTCCTTGAACGAGGCCGTGAACTGCAGGTTCTCGAACTTGAGGAAGACCTCCGCGCCCGTGAGCCGCGACAGCGTCAGGCTGTGCAGGCAGGGCGTGCGCTCGACGGCGCCGGCGATGCGCTTCGCCGCCTCGCGGACGTCGTTTAGGGAGACTCGGGGGTCAGACCCCTGTGGATAACTCATCGGCGCTTACTAGTTTAAGGCTTGAGTTATCCACAGGGGTCTGACCCCGTTATGTCTTCTCGCCGAGCAATGCTGCGCCGGGAAACGCTGCGAACGCTTCCGCGAGTCGAATGCCGCCGGCACGCACCTCGATCCGCTCGCCGGTGAGCTGGTTGATCAGCGACGCGCCGTCGGCGATGCCGGGCAGGGCGACGGCCGTATCGCCCCAGACCTCGGGGCCGAGCGGGAGCTTTCCGCCAGGCTCGCCGAGCAGCTGCGCGAACAGGCGCCCGGCGATCGTGACGAGCACGTGCCGCCCGTGGCTGCGCTGGTATGCGACGACATGTGCGGCGCGCGCACCCGCGACGGCGAGCCCGGTGTAATCACCCTCGCGCATCAGCTCGAGCCGGCGCTTGCGCAGCTCGAGCAGCCGCCAGGTGATGAGCAGCTTGGCACGCCCGTCGTACGGCGCGGCGGCGAAGTCGGCGGCGACGCGTGCGAGGTCGCCCGGGTCGAGCGCGCGCAGGTCATCGAGCAGTTTCTCGCGCGGCGCGTAGTCGACCGGGCGCCGGTTGTCGGGATCGACCAGGCTGTCGTCGATCAGCTCGTTGCCCTGGTACAGGTCGGGCACGCCGGGCGAGGTGTATTTCACAAGCATCAGCGAGAGCGAGTTCAGCCCTCCGAACCATTCGATGCGCGCAGCCTGCTGGCGCAAGTCCTCGAGGAAGGGATTCGCATGCGCGTCCGAGAGCAGATCCCGGACGTAGCCCGACAGCGCGCCTTCGTAGCCTTCGCTCGGGTTGATCCAGCTGGTGCGCGTCTTTGCTTCGCGCGCCGCCTTTTTCATGTAGGCGTCGATGCGATCGGCGTAGCCGACGAGGCCTTCACCCTCGAGGCCGCGCCCCGGGTAGCTGCCGAGCAGGATCTGGTAGAGAAGGTACTCGTCGTCCCGCGAGGGCGCCCGACCCTCGTCCAGCTTGCGCAGCCGCGACTTGTTGAGCGCACTCCAGCGTCGCAGCAGCAAGCGCCATGCACCCGGCGTCTCGGAGATCACATTGATCCGCATGCGCACGTCTTCCGAGCGCTTGTTGTCGTGCGTCGAGGTCGCGAGCATGGTGTGCGGCCAGGTCGCGGCGCGGTCCGCACTTGCGCCGTGAAATGCGCGCACGCTGAGGCCGAATTGGCTCGGGTCCGATCCGACCTCGTTCTGTGAAACGAGCCGTTGATAGCGGTAGAACGCGGTGTCCTCTTCGCCTTTCGCGGTCACCGGTGCGGTGAACTGCTGGAATTTCATCGCGAAGCGCAGCACGCGCTCGGCGAGCGCCGGCGGCGCGCCGTCCGGCGCGATGCCGAGCATCACCTGGCGCAGGAAGCTGAAGATTGTCGTGTCCGCTGCGCGGCTGCGCTGCGTCGCGTGCGCGATTGCCCAGTCGATGTAGCGGCGGTCCTGCGCCGAGGCGCGGCGCACGATATAGCTGCGGTACACGGGCATGCAGGCGGCGGCCTCGGCGATCGCCTGGCGCAGGTTGTTGAAGGTGTAGTCGCGCGTGTGCACGTCGGCGCGCGCGATACGCAGCAGTTCGGTCGCGAGCACCGTCAGCTCGGAGGCGAGCGCCGTGCGCATGGTTGCGCGCTTGCCCTGGTAGCAGGCTTCCTCGAAATCGTAGTCGGCACCCGTGAACGTGCGCCAGATGCGATCGAAGCGGCTGCGCGCCGCGGTGTCGATGAACAGGCCATTCACCACGGCGCCGAAGCGGTACCCGGTGGTGCCGTGCACCGCCCATTTGGTGGGGACATGCTCATGGCGCGCGGTGATCTTCTCGATGACCACGTACAGCGGTCGCGGCGGGCGGCCGCCTTCGGGCGGCCCGAGGTCGATGCCTGCGAGGCGGGCGTAGCGGCTCTGCAGGCGTTTGAAATAGCGCGCCGGATCAAACAGTCCGTCCGGGTGGTCGATGCGCAGGCCGTCGATGCGCCCCTCGGCGGCGAGCGAGAGCACGAAACCGTGCGTCGCGTCGAACACCTCCTCGTCCTCCATGCGCAAGGCGGCGAGGTCGTTGATATCGAAGAAGCGCCGATAGTTGATCTCGTCCGAGGCGACGCGCCAGAACGCAAGGCGGTAGGCCTGGGCTTCGAGCAGCCCGTGCAGCGGGACGCGATCGGTGCCGTTGAACGCCGCGATCGCAGCGTCGATCGCGGCGGTGAGCGGGGCATGGCTGCGGGCAAGCAGCGCGAGGCGCTGCTTGTGCAGCTCCTTGTCGCGTGCGCGCTCCGCACGCGCGTTGGCGTCTGCGGCCGTGCTGCGCGCCGGAAGATGGCCGAAGGCGGAGATCAGGCTGGAGAATTCGGCACGCGCTGCCGCATCGAGGTCCGCCGGCAGGAGTTCCGCCGCACGCTGCAGGATCACGGAATATTCGCGTGGATCAATGGGGAAGCGGTGCTCGTAATAGCGCACCGCAAATGCCCCGGTCTCGGGCTCGAAGCCGAGCGACAGCTCGCCGCGATCGAGCACCACCCCGTAGTGCTCGCCGAGCACCGGAACCAGCACCTTGCCAACGAGATCGTCGTTGACCGGGTCCCAGTCGATGTCGAAGTAATGGGCGTAGACCGAGGCGGGGCCGTTCTCGAGCACATCCATCCACCAGGCGTTGTCGTCGTCGAGCACGCCCATGTGGTTCGGCACGATGTCGACGAGCACGCCCATGTCATGCGCGCGCAGCGCCTCGACCAGCCGGTTGAAGCCTTCCTCGCCGCCGATCTCTGGATTGATGCTCCTGTGATCGACGATGTCATAGCCGTGCGTGCTGCCGGCACGCGCGCGCAGGATCGGCGCGCAGTAGACGTGGCTGATGCCGAGCTTGGCGAGATAGGGCACGATGCGCAACGCGTCGTCGAAGGTGAACGACGCGTTGAGCTGCAAGCGATAGCTCGCGCGCGGCACTTTGGCTTGATGGGCGGAAGGCGTGTGCACCCGCGCCGGATGCGGTCGCGACTTTGCGAGCCGCTCGAGCAGCGCGGTGACGCGCGGGTTTTCGAACAGCGCGTCCAGGTCGACGGGAAGCTTGCGCCGCCAATTCGGGTGCTCGTCCACGGTGCTCGGCAGGTTGGCCTGCTCGTTCAAGCCGAGCGCGTCCTCGAGCTGAACCATCATCAGGCGCGAGGGTGCCGCCGCAGCGTAGGCGTGCACGGCCTCGATCATCTGCGCGTCGAGGGCGGGTGGCAGTGCGTCCGCGCTGACGCCCGCGGGGAGCAGCTTCGCGCGCTCGAGCGCAAGCAGCAGGCGCACGCGATCCTGCGCCCGGCGTACCGCCTCGCTGTCGCGAATCGCGTCGTTCGGGAACAGGTTCAGTTCCTGGCGCAGGCGCACGTCATGTCCCTCCCACCAGCCTGCGAGGGTCGGCAGGTCGTGGGTGCTGACGCTCACCAGCGCCTCTTTCGGCAGGGCGTCCGCGGGCAGGAACTCGCCTGCCGCGTCGCGCTCGAAGAACAGCACCCGGTACGAGAGCACGCCATAGCGCGAAAGCGCCTCGCGCAGCTCGTCGGCCACCGTGCCCAGGTCCTCGCCGATCACAAGGCAGTGGTTGCGGTGGCTCTCGATCGCAACGATGGCAAGTAATTCTTCCAGCGCATAGTGCACGTAGGCGCCGTCATTCGGCTTTGCGCCGGGCGGGATCCAGAACAGGCGCATCAGCCCGAGCACGTGGTCGATGCGCAGCGCGCCCGAGACATGCATCGTGTTGCGCAGGGCGTTGACGATCGGCGCGTAGCCCAGGCGGCGCAGGGCTTCGGGACGGAACGGCGGCAGGCCCCAGTCCTGGCCGCTCATGTTGAAATCATCCGGTGGCGCGCCCACGCTCGCGCCGAGCGCATAGCATTCGCGATAGGTCCAGGCATCCGAGCCCGCGCGGTCGACTGAGACGGCCAGATCGAGATAGAGGCCGACTTCCATGCCGAGGGCGTCGCAGCGCGCCGCGACACGCTCGAGCTGCAGCGACACCTGCCACTGCAGGTACTCGAAGTATTCGACGCGATCGAGGCGCTCGCGGCAGAAGGTCTTCACCGCCTCGGAATCGTGATCCTGGTATGCCTCGGGCCACACCGGCCAGCCCCACACCGCGGCATCGGCGGCGTGGAACTGCGCCTGCAGCGCTTCGAACGTCGCATGGCGGCGCAGGGCCTCGCCGCGCGCCGCCTGGAACTCGCGGAACGCCTGGGCGCGCTGGGTCGGCGTCTGCGCGCCGAGGTGGCGCTCGCGGAAGTGCGCATAGAGCCGCTCGAGGACCTCGAACTTCGTCGCAGCGACCGCGACGTGGTCGACGAGCTCGGATTCGCGCAGCCGCCCAAGGCGAGCCTGAAATTCCGGGCTGCGCACGAGGCGCTGGGTCTCGTCGCTCTCGCCGAAGTCGGCGATTGCCTCGACGTCCAGATACAGCACGTTCAGCATCACGCGCGACGATGGGCTGTACGGGCTGATGTGCGCCGGGTTGTGAGGGAACAGGGCGTGCAGGGGATTGACGCCGACGATGCCTGCGCCGCGCTCGGCGCACTGCTCGATGAATCGCAGCAGATCGCCGAAATCGCCGATCCCCCAGTTGCGTGCCGAGCGCAGCGCGTAGAGCTGCAGCGCGGGACCCCACAGCCGCGTGCCATCGTCCAGCGCCGCCGGGCGCCAGCAGCGGGGCGGCGCGGCCAGCACGAGCGTCGCACCCCGTTGCTCGCCTTGTGCGTCGAGGCTCAGGTGGTGGTAGCCGATCGGCAGCGCGATTCCAGGCCGGATCGCCTGCGCGTCGCCGGCCGGCTCGCCTTCGTGTCGCTCACCGGATTCGGTGACCAAAGTCCACCGCGCGCCACCCCGCGCCTGCGCCGCATCGCCTTGCAGCGGCACCGACCAGTCCGCCGAATCCGCGGGGACGACGACGACCGGCGGCAGCCACTCGTGTGCGCGCGCCTCGCCCGACCTGCGCTCGGCCTCGGCAGCGTGTTCCTCGTCCGACGCGTCGATGCCCAGTTCCTTGAGGAGCGCGGTGAGACTCGCCTCCGGAACGTCGACGCGCTTGCCCCAGATGTCGGCATAGTGCGTGCCGATGTGCGCGATGCCGCACAGCCGCTCGAGCCGGTCGCGGTACTCAGACACGGGGCGCCTCGAATGACACCTGCACGCCGCTTGCGCCCAGCTTCAGGCCGGCGCCGTCGCGCTTCGCTTCGAGCGCGTACAGTACCTCGCCTTGCGGTGCCTGTGGCAGCCGCGTCGCTGTTTCGCCCAGATTGAGCGCAAGGTGCAAACCGGCGCCATCGGCGAACGACCAGTCGACGCAGAGCGCGCCCGCGACGACCCCGTAGCGCCCGCCGCGGCGCGCGTGGCGCAGGTGAGGCGCGAGCTTCTGTGCGCGGATCGCGAGCAACTCGCGCACGAGCGCCAGCCGCTCACGATGCGGAGAGCGCTCACGCTCGGACCAGTCGAGCTTGCTCGCCTGGAATGTGGCTGGGGCGTTCGGATCGGGTATGCGTTCGCGCACCTTCGGGTCGGAGAATGCGGCGAAGCGCCCGAACTCCTCGCGCCGGCCCTTGGTGACCGCCTCGGCCAGCTCTGCGCCGAAGTCGCAGAAGAATTGAAACGGCGATGTGGTGGCCCATTCCTCGCCCATGAAGAACATCGGCACATGCGGCGAGAGCAGCAGCGCGACGACCGCAGCGCGCTCGCGCCCTGCATCGGACAGCGCGTGAATGCGCTCGCCGAACGCGCGGTTGCCGACCTGGTCATGGGTCTGCAGGAACGAGATGAACGCGCTCGACGGCAGCTGCGCGCTCGGTTCGCCGCGCGGCTCGCCGCCGCGAAACGCCGAGGCGTCGCCCTGGTAGATGAAGCCTTCGGCGAGTCCGCGCCCGAGCCGCTCGAGCGGCCGGTCGGCGTAGTCGGCGTAGTAGCCGTCGGCCTCGCCGGTGAGCGGCACGTGCAGCGCGTGGTGCACGTCGTCGTTCCACTGCGCCGTCGCCTCACGCGGCCGGCCGTCGGCGTCGCGTGCGAGAAAGCGCGACTGGTTGTCCTCGTTCTCGAGCACCAGGTGTACCGCGCGATCGCGCCCGGGGCCCGCGTGCAGCGCCTGTGCGATCTCGCTCACGATGTGCAGCGGCGAATCGTCGCGGATCGCGTGGATCGCATCGAGCCGCAGCCCGTCAAGACGGTATTCCTCGACCCAGTACAGCGCATTGTGGATGAAGAAGTCGCGTACCGGCCGTGCGTGGTCGCCGTCGAAGTTGATCGCCGCGCCCCAGGGTGTCTGGTGCTTCGGATTGAAGAATTGCGGGCAGTAGGCGTGCAGGTAATTGCCTTCCGGCCCGAAATGGTTGTAGACGACGTCGAGCAGCACCATGAGGCCGAGGCCGTGCGCCGCGTCGATCATCGCCTTGAGATCTTCCGGCCGGCCGTAGCTCGCATCCGGCGCATACGGCAGCACGCCGTCGTAGCCCCAATTCCGAGACCCCGGGAAGTCGGCCACCGGCATCAGCTCGACCGCGGTGATGCCGAGCGCGGCGAGCTCGGGCAGACGCGCGGCGGCCGCGGCGAACGTGCCTTCCGGGGTAAAGGTGCCGAGGTGCAGTTCATACACGATGGCCTCGTGCCACGGGCGCCCGCGCCAGGCATTGCGCCAGGCATAGGCGCGCGGATCGACGACCTCGCTCGCACCGTGCACGTCGTCCGGGTTGCTGCGCGAGGCCGGGTCCGGTACCAGCAGACCTTCGCCGACGACGAAGCGGTAGCGAGCCCCGGCGCCCGCGGTCGTGACGAGCTCGTGCCAGCCCTCGGCACCGCGCTGCATCGCGAGGCGCGCCTGGCCTTGCGTGCCCGAGAGCTCGAGATCGACCGCGGTGGCGCCCGGCGCCCAGAGACGAAAACGGGTCGTTCCGTCCGCGCGGACCTCGGCGCCGAACGGCATCGCATGCGCGTGGGTCATGCCTGGGCTGCCGGTCGGATCAAGAGCACCAGCGAGCGGCCCTTGAGCGAATATGCGGCGCCCGCTTCATGGGCGTGGCGCGCATCGGGGTGGTCCTGCTCGATCGCCGTGTCGACCAGCGCGTGCCACGGTGCACCGTCGGCGGGTGGCAGCGTGAAGGGCAGGTCGTCGTGATGGGCGTTGAACAGAACGAGGAAATCGTCGTCCAGGACACGCTGTCCCGTCCGATCGATCTCGTCCAGCGCGGCGCCCGAAAGGTACACGCCGAGGCAGCGTGCGTGCTCGTGGTCCCATTCCTGGTCGGTCATCTCGGTTCCGTCGGGCTTGAGCCACTGGATGTCCTTCACCTCCGCACCATGCAAGGGCCGCCCCTGGAAGAAGTCGCGCTGGCGAAAGATCGGGTGCGCGTGGCGAATCGCGATCAGGCGGCGCACGAAGGCAAGTAGCGCGTCACGCTCCGGCGTCGGCGTCCAGTCGAGCCAGAAGATATCGTTGTCCTGGCAATAGGCGTTGTTGTTGCCCTGCTGCGTGTGGCCGCGCTCGTCGCCGGCGAGCAGCATCGGAATACCCTGCGAAAGGAACAGGGTGGCGAGCATATTGCGCTTCTGGCGCTCGCGCAGCGCATTGATTGCCGGGTCGTCGGTCGGGCCTTCGTGGCCGTGGTTCCAGGACAGATTGTGGCTGTGCCCGTCACGGTTTTCCTCGCCGTTGGCCTCGTTGTGCTTGTCGTTGTAGCTCACCACATCGTGCAGCGTGAAACCGTCGTGCGCGGCGAGGAAGTTGACGCTCGCGTGCGGGCGCCGGCCCTCCCGGCCGTAGAGGTCGGACGAGCCGGTGAAGCGCCGGGCGAACTCGCCGATCAGGCCACCGTCACCCTTCCAGTAGGCACGCATGCCGTCGCGGTACTGGTCGTTCCACTCGGCCCAGCCGAGCGGGAAGTTGCCGACCTGGTAACCGCCGGCGCCGATGTCCCAGGGCTCGGCAATCAGCTTGACGTGGTTGAGGACCGGGTCCTGACGGATCACGCTGAAAAAACCGCCCATGCGCTCGACTTCGCTGCCTTCGCGCGCGAGCGCAGGTGCGAGATCGAAGCGAAAGCCGTCGATGTGCATCACTTCGACCCAGTAGCGCAGCGAGTCCATCACCATCTGCAGGACGCGCGGATGCTCGAGGTTCAACGTATTGCCGCAACCGGTGAAATCCATGTAGTGGCGCCGGCTGTCTTCGACCAGCCGGTAGTAAGCGGCGTTGTCCACGCCTTTGAACGACAACGTGGGGCCAAGGTGGTTGCCCTCGCAGCTGTGGTTGTAGACCACATCGATGATGACTTCGAACCCGGCCGAGTGCAGGGTCTTGACCATGGTCTTGAATTCTTTCGAGCTGCCCGAGGCCGAGTAACGCATCTCCGGCGCGAAAAAGCCGAGCGTGTTGTAGCCCCAGGCGTTGCGCAGTCCGCGCTCCGCAATGTGGCGCTCGTCGACGAAGGCGTGCACCGGCATCAACTCGATCGTGGTCACGCCCAGCCGCTTCAGATACTCGACCACCGGCGCCGAGGCGAGCCCGGCATAGGTGCCGCGCAGGGGTTGCGGCACGCCGGGGTGCTGCATCGTGAAGCTGCGTACGTTCAGTTCATACACCACCGTTTCATTCCAGGCGACGTCGGGGCGCCGGTCATTGCCCCAGGTGAAAGCCTGGTCGACGACCCGGCACTTCGGCATGAAGGCCGCGCTGTCACGCCGGTCGATCGCCAGGTCCTCGCGCTTGTGCCCAATCGCGTAGCCGTAGAGCGCGTCGCTCCAGCGCAGCGCGCCAACGATCTCCTTGGCGTAGGGGTCGATCACCAGCTTTTGCGGGTTGAAGCGGTGACCTTCCTCGGGGCGATAGGGGCCGTGGATGCGGTAGCCATAGACCATCCCGGGGCGCGCCTCGGGCAGGTAGCCGTGCCAGACCTGGTCGGTGCGCTCGGGCAGGACGATGCGCTGGCGCTCGCGTCGCCCGGCGTCGTCGAAGATGCACAGCTCGACCTTCTCCGCGTTCTCGGAAAACAGGGCGAAGTTGACGCCTTCTCCGTCCCAGGTCGCGCCGCGCGGATAGGCGCGGCCGGGCCAGACGGTCGTGATGCGAGGGGGTTCGAGGACTTTTTCGGCCACGTCAGTTCCTAACCATAAGTGAAAGGCCCGCGCGCAGTGGCCGACGGCCGTTCTGCGAGGGCGGCGGAGTATCGCACGCGGCGAGGTCGGCAGACGCGGCGCCGCAGGCGCCGCAGCGAAGAGGGGTGTCGACAGACCTGCATCGGATGTCCCTGTCGCGCGGATGGATCACGCAAAGGCGGCGCGCGCTGCACCGATCAACGGCAGTCGCTCGTCGAGCACGACGTGCACGGGCATGCGCCGTGCCACGTCGGCGAAAGCCGCCTTGTCGTTGAACGCCGCAATGAACCCGCCGGCGGCCAGCCGCGGCAGGATCTTCGGCGCGATGCCGCCGGCGACGAACACGCCACCGCGCGCCATGACGTTGAGCGCCTGATCGCCGGCCGCGGCGCCGTAACAGGCGACGAACAGGTCGAGCGCCGCGAGCGCCAGCGCGTCGCCACGCTCGAGCGCATGGCGGGTGATTGCAGCGGGGGCGTCAGCCTCGGCGAGCTCGGCGCGCAGCGCCGGCGACTCGGCCTGCCGGCCGTATTGCAGCAGGAAATCGTAGATCCGCAGCAGGCCGGTGCCCGAGAGCACGTGCTCGAGCGTGACGCGACCGACCCGCTCATGCAGGTATTGCCAGAGCGCAATCTCCTCCGCTGAGCGGGGCGCAAAGCCCGTGTGGCCGCCTTCACCTGCGAGCGCGCGGTCGCCGCTGGCGTCGCGCAGGACGTAGGCAATGCCCAGCCCGGTACCGGCGCCGAGGATGACACGCGGTGCAGCGTCGCGCGGCTCGCCGGTCTGCAGCGTTGCACGCTGGTCGGCGCGCAACGCGTCGATGCCATAGGCCGCGGCGGCGAAGTCGTTCAGCAAATGCACCTGTGCAATGGCGAAAGCTTGCGCGAGCGTCTCGGCGTCGATGATCCAGGGCAGGTTGGTGACATGGACGCGCCGACCCTCGATCGGTCCGGCGACGCCGAAACAGGCGCTGCGGGGCGCAACGCGCCCGCCCAGCGCCGCGCGTGCCTCCGCGAGGAAGCGCTCGATCAGCGGCTCGAGTGCCGGGAACTCGGACGAGGCGTAGCGCCGCTCGAAGTGCGGCGGCGCGTCGGGGTCAGCGAACAGCGCGAGTCGGGTCTTGGTGCCGCCAATGTCACCTGCCAGGATCATTCCGCATGCGGATTGGCAGGCCCGTTCTCGGCGCTGCGCGTGCTGCCCCGCGACAGCCAGCGCTCGAGCTGTCCGGCGGCCCAGTCCCGGCCGCCGAGGCCGAAGGCGAGCGCAAGTGCGAGCACCACGCCCGCCAGGATGACCAGGAAGCTCTGGCGCACGATCTCGCCACCGACGTTGACCTGGTCGAGTGCGATCAGGGCGACGAAGATGATGATCGCGTACTGGGCGATCCTGCCGAGGAACTCGGCGTCCTGCATGCCGACATTGCGGCAGTAGGTGATGACGGTGTTGCCGACGAAGCGCGCAAAGTAGGCGCCGAACGCCAGGATCAGCAGCGCGACGACGACCTTCGGCACGAACAGCACCACCTGACCGAGCAGGTCGGTGATATAGGTCAGTCCGAGGCTGTTGAACGCGATGATCAACGCCGCGAGCACGACCAGCCAGTAGATCACCAGGGCGAGGATCCCGGTGGTGTCGCCGCGAATGCCACCCTGCGCGAGAAAGCCGTCCATTCCCGAGCGCTCGGTGATGACGTTGAAATTGACTGCGCGCAGGCCCTTGTCGACCGCCAGGCGTACCAGCTTGGCGAGCATCCAGCCGCCGATGACGACCGCGGCCGCGAGCGCGAGCCGTGGCAGAAAATTGCCCACGTGCGCGAGGAAAACGCGCACCGGCTCCAGCATCACACTTACGTTTTCCATGATTGCCTCCCTCCAGTGATCGGTTGTTGCAGCTTGGTCGCGCGCGGGGCAGGCCTAGCGTCCGGCGAGCCCACCCCCTGCGAGTGTGAGGATGCCCTGCAGCGGAATGCGTACCCAACCCGGCCGGTTGTTGATCTCGTAGCGCAGCTCGTAGAGCGCCTTTTCGAGCTCGAACAGCTCGAGCAGGCCGCGCGCTGCCGGGAAACTGCCGTACAGCCCGCTGCCTGCGACCGCCTGCTCGTACGCCTTGAGGAACATCTGGCGAGCTTCGCGTTCCCATTGCACGAGCAGCGTCTCAAGCCGACCGTCACTTGTGTGTTGCATGCTGTTGGCCCGCTTGACCGCGGTCCAGCGCGCGTAGTTGAACGAACGCAGCATGCCCGCGACGTCGCGCAGCGCACAGTGCTTGGCGCGGCGCGCCTCGAGCGGACGCGCGGGCTCGCCTTCGAAATCGGTGATCAGGAAGTCGTTATTGGACAAGAGCACCTGACCGAGGTGGTAGTCGCCGTGATAGCGCGTCTTCAGCGTCGCGCCGCCGCCGCGGCCCGCCGCGTCGATGCGTGCGGTGAGCGCTTCGCGCTCGACGAGCAGCGTGCGCGCTTCGTCGCGCGCGGGCGAGGGCATCTCGCCGCGATGCTGCTCGAGTAGCGCCAGCGTATCGAGCGCTTCCTTCGCTACGCTGTCACGCCAGGCAGCGACGTCCGCCTCGGTGACCGGCTCCGGGTCGAAGGCGGCATCGCCGCTGCGCAGCGCGAAGGCGGCATGCAGTTCGCCGGTGCGCTGGCCGAGCGTGTGGATGAGCGCGAGATAGGCGCCGTGCACATCCGCGGGCGGCGACTCGGTCACGGTGCGCTGGCTCTCCACGAAGCGTTCGAGATATTCGATCGTGTGCCCCCAGCCGTCGCCCTGGTTGGAGCAGTAGGCCTGCAGCAGGGCGAGCGTGGTGATCTCGCCCTCGGGGGTGACGTGCTCGACCACGCCGGCCACCGGCACGCAGTGCGGGAAGCGCGCCACCTCGGTGAGATAGCGCCCCACCTCGAACTCCGGATTCATGCCCGCGTAGATGCGCCGGTAGCCCTTGATGAACAGCCGCGAGCCGAGCGAGACGCCGGTGTTGCTGGTCTGGGCCGAGGTGCGCACCACGGGCAGCACGGCGAGATCGTCGCCGGCGAGGATGTCCTCGAACGCCCCGGTCGGCGCAAAGCGGATACGGCCGTTGCCGCTGGGCAGCTCGAGGCCGCTGCGCACCGCGGCGACCAGCGCGCGCACGAACGGCTCGTCGGCAAAGGCGTCGGCCATCACCCCGACCTCGGCCTGCTGTCGCACCCGGGCAAGCGTCGCCGGGGCGAGCCCCTTGACCCGTTCCTCGTCGTGATCCTCCCAGGCGAGCGCGAGGGGCACGAAATAGCGCATCGGCGCGCCCTGCGCCTCGATCTCGTACAGCCCGAGCAGCCATTGCTGCGTGTCGGTTTTCCACAGTCCGTGCTCGACCAGGGCGGCGCGCGCGACGGGCTCGCCCTTGGCCGCGTACCAGCGCTGCGCCTCGACGAAGCGCGGCAGGATCTCGGTCTCGAACTGGCGCCGGGCCTTTTCTGCGAGGCCGATGCGCCAGGGCACCACCCGCTCGGGGAACAGGCTCGTCCAGCCGTCGAACAACACGAGCACCGGTGCCTCCTCGCGCGCCAGGTGTTCCTCATGCCAGCGCGGTACCTCGACGTCGGTCGCCAGCCGGAACCAGTAAAAGCCGTGTGCCGGCAGCGTGAGCAGGTAGGGCAGCTCGCCGATCGGCGGAAACGCCGTGCGTCCGAGCAGCTCCACGGGGACGCGGCCGCGGTAACGCTTCAGGTCGAGCTCGACCGGCTGCGCCGAGCGGCCGAGGTTGGCCACGCAGAGGATCGCCTCGTCGTCGAACTCGCGCAGGTAGGCGAGGATCTTGCGGTTGCCGGCGCGCAGGAAGGTGAGCTTGCCGCGGCCGAAGGCGCGCGAGGTCTTGCGAACGGCGAGCATGCGCCGCATCCAGTTGAGCAGCGAGCTCGGGTCGCGTTCCTGCGCTTCGACGTTGACGGCCTCGTAGCCGTAGATCGGGTCCTGGATCGCCGGAAGATAGAGGCGCTGCGGGTCGGCACGCGAGAAGCCGGCGTTGCGGTCGGGGCTCCATTGCATCGGCGTGCGCACGCCGTTGCGGTCGCCGAGGAAGATGTTGTCGCCCATTCCGATCTCGTCGCCGTAGTAGATGATCGGCGAGCCCGGCATCGACAGCAGCAGGCTGTTCATCAGCTTGATGCGGTCCATGTCGTTTTCCATCAGCGGCGCCAGGCGCCGGCGGATGCCGAGGTTGATCTTGGCGCGCGGGTCGGCGGCATACATGCGGTACATGTAGTCACGTTCCTTGCTGGTCACCATCTCGAGCGTCAGCTCATCGTGGTTTCTCAGAAAGACCGCCCACTGGCAGGACTCCGGGATGTCCGGCGTTTGCTGCATGATCTCGACGATCGGGTGGCGGTCCTCCAGCGCGATCGCCATGTACATGCGCGGCATGAGCGGGAAGTGGTACGCCATGTGGCACTCGTCGCCGTTGCCGAAGTACTCGCGCACGTCCTCCGGCCACTGGTTGGCCTCGGCGAGAAACAGCTTGCCCGTGTATTTGGCATCGAGCGCGGCGCGGATCTTGCGCAACACGGCGTGCGTCTCGGGCAGGTTCTCGTTGTTCGTGCCCTCGCGCTCGACCAGGTAGGGAATCGCATCCAGACGGAAGCCGTCCACGCCCATGTCGAGCCAGAAGCGCATGGTGCGCAGGACTGCCTTCAGCACGCTCGGATTGTCGAAGTTGAGATCCGGCTGATGGCTGAAGAAACGGTGCCAGTAATAGGCCTTCGCAACCGGGTCCCAGGTCCAGTTCGAGGTCTCGGTGTCGGTGAAGATGATGCGTGTTTCCGGGTACTTCTGGTCGCTGTCGCTCCAGACGTAGTAATCGCGCTTCGCCGAGCCGGCCGGCGCGCGCCGCGCGGCCTGGAACCAGGCGTGCTGGTCCGAGGTGTGGTTGACCACCAGCTCGGTGATGACGCGCAGCCCGCGGCGGTGCGCCTCGCGTACGAACTGGCGGAAATCCTGCCGCGTACCGTACTGCGGATGCACGTTGTGGTAGTCGGCGACGTCGTAGCCGTCGTCCTTGAGCGGCGAGGGGTAGAACGGCAGCACCCAGATCGTGTTGACGCCGAGCTCGCGCACGTAGTCGAGCTTCGAGGTGAGTCCGCGGAAATCGCCGACGCCGTCGCCGTTCGAGTCGAAGAACGCCTTGATGTGCAGCTGGTAGATGACCGCGTCCTGGTACCAGAGCGTGTCCACGGCATGGGTTGTCGCCGCGCCCTGCGCGGGCGGGGTTGCGTTGTTGGTCGCGGGTGCGTTCACGGAAGGGTCTGTGTCACAGAAAATAGTCGAAGTCCTGCTCGCGGTGCACGCGCCGGTGCACGCGGAAGATGTGCGCCGGGCTGCGTTGCGGGTCGAGCTGGACGAAGTTGCGCGCGCCCTGCCACAGGAAGCGCGCGCCGGTGATCAGGTCGTGCATCTGGTAGGGCATCCCGGGCTCGACGCCGAGCGCGGCCAGGTCAAGGTCGACCCAGCCGGAATGCGTGTTGTGCGGGTCGAGGTTGACCACGCAGACGATCTGGTTGGCGCCGTCGTCGGTTGACTTGCCGTAGCAGATCAACTGCTCATTGTCGGTCGCAAAGAAGCGCAGGCTCCAGTCGGCGTGCAGCGCCGGATTGTCGCGCCGGATGCGGTTCACGCGGCCGATGTACGCGCGCAGGCTGTCGTGCCGGTCGAGGTCCCAGTGGCGTACCTCGTATTTTTCCGAATGCAGGTACTCCTCGCTGCCCGGATCGCGCGGCGCGGCTTCGAGCAGCTCGTACGCCGGCCCGTAGATGCCGTAGCTCGCCGCCAGCGTGGCGGCGAGCACCAGGCGTTGCATGAAAATCGGGCGCCCTCCGAACTGCAGCGCTTCGGTGAGGATGTCGGGCGTGTTGGGCCAGACGTTGGGGCGGAAGTACTCGCGCCCGGGTTCCTGGGAAAGCTCGGTGAAGTACTCGGTGAGCTCTTGCTTGGTATTGCGCCAGGCGAAGTAGGTGTACGACTGGGTGTAGCCGAGCTTCGCCAGGCGGTGCATCACCTTGGGCCGGGTGAAGGCCTCGGCGAGAAAGATCAGCTCGGGGTGCGCCTGCTTGAGCTCCCCGATCGCCCATTCCCAGAAGGGAAAGGCCTTGGTGTGCGGGTTGTCGACGCGGAAGATCTTCACGCCCTGGTCGACCCAGAACTCGAACACGCTCTTCAGCTCGTCCCACAGCGCACGCCAGTCCTCGGACTCGAAGTCGAACGGGTAGATGTCCTGGTACTTCTTCGGCGGGTTCTCCGCGTACTGCACGCTGCCGTCCGGGCGCCAGCGGAACCAGGTGGGGTGCGCCTTGACATAGGGATGGTCGGGCGCGCACTGGTAGGCGATATCGAGGGCGATTTCGATGCCCAGCGCCTCGGCCTCTCTCACCAGCGCGCGGAAATCGTCCAGCGTGCCAAGTGCCGGATGCACCGCCTTGTGCCCGCCCTCGATCGCGCCGATCGCCCAGGGGCTGCCGACGTCCTCGGCCGTGGCCACGAGGGCGTTGTTCTTGCCCTTGCGCTTTTCGCGTCCGATGGGGTGGATCGGTGGCAGGTAGAGCACGTCGAAGCCGAGCTCGGCGACGTAGGGCAGGCGCGCCACGCAATCCTTCAGCGTGCCGTGGCGGCCCGGATCAGGCGAGGTCGAGCGCGGAAACAGCTCGTACCAGGTCGAATAGCGCGCCCGCAGGCGGTCGACGACCAGCGGCAGTTCCCCGGGCCAGCGCGTTTCCAGGCTGCGGTCAGGATAGCGCATCACCAGATTCGCGAAATCTTCGTCCAGCGCGAGCGCCTTCAGCGCCTGGGCCTGCGGTTCGCCCTTGCAGCGCTTGGCGTCCTCCTCAAGCCGATTGGCCCAGTCGGCCAGCGCGTCGCGATCCTCGCGCTGGGCGCGCGCCATCGCGTCGCGCGCCAGGCCGGCGCCGATGCGCGCGGCGAGCGTGATGTCCTCGGGGTCGGTGCGCCGCTCGAGCTCGTGATGCCATGACAGGAACCGGTCGACCCAGGCCACGACGGTGTAGACGTAGCGTCCCGGTGGACCGGCCACGAAGCTGCCGAGCCAGCGGTCGTTGACGTCGTGCGTCATCTCGACGTCGTGCCAGGCCGACGCCTGGGTCGCGTCGGCTGCGCGCCAGCGCAGCAGCACACGCAGTGCGTCGTGTCCGTCGGTGAAGCAGTCCGCCTCGACCGTGACGATCTCGTCCTCGACGCGCTTCACGGCGAAGCGTCCGCCGTCGACGCAGGGCCGTACCGCGTCGATCACCGCGCGCACGCGGCCGTCTCCGTCCTGCGCCTGGTGGTCCGCTTGCACGCGCCCTTTGAGCGGGGTCTTTGTCTTAGCCATGGCCTTCGCCTTTCAGCATCACGGTGGCGAGCGGCGGAAGCGTCACGCTGATCGACCAGGGGCGACCGTGCGCCTGGACAGGCGCGGCGTCGACCCCGCCCAAGTTCCCCCAGCCGGCGCCGCCGTACTCGCGCGCGTCGCTGTTCAACACTTCGCGCCAGACGCCGCCGAACGGCACGCCGAGCACGTAATTCGGCCGCGGCAGCGGGGTGAAGTTGCACGCCACCAGCACCGGCGCGCCGCCGCCCCTGGGCTTGCGCAAGAAGGCGATCACGCTCGCCTCGTGGTCGCTGCAGTCGACCCACTCGAAGCCCTCGTGGGCAAAGTCGACCTCGTAAAGGGCCGGCTCGGTGCGGTAGAAATGGTTCAGGTCGGCGACCCAGCGCTGCAGGCCCTCGTGCTCGGGCATGCCCGTGACCCACCATTCGAGCTGGTCGTCATGCGCCCACTCGCGGCGCTGGCCGAATTCGCCCCCCATGAAGAGCATCTTCTTACCCGGGTGGCCCCACATGTAACCGTACAGGGCGCGCAGGTTGGCGAACTGCTGCCAGGCGTCGCCCGGCATCTTGCCGATCAGCGAGCCCTTGCCGTGCACCACCTCGTCATGCGACAGCGGCAGCACGAAGTTCTCATTGAACGCGTACCACAGCGAAAAGGTGAGGCGGTCCTGGTGAAACTTGCGGAACACCGGGTCGTCCTTGAAGTAGGCCAGGCTGTCGTGCATCCAGCCCATGTTCCACTTCATGCCGAAGCCGAGCCCGCCGAGGTAGACCGGGCGCGAGACCATCGGCCAGGCGGTCGATTCCTCGGCCACGGTGAGGGTGTCGGGATGGTCGCGGTAGACCGCCTCGTTCATCATGCGCAGGAAACTGATCGCGCCGAGGTTCTCCTTGCCGCCGTAGCGGTTCGGGATCCACTCGCCGTCCTTGCGCGCGTAATCGAGGTACAGCATCGAGGCGACCGCGTCCACGCGCAGGCCGTCGATGTGGTACTTGTCGAGCCAGAACAGCGCCGAGGACAGCAAGAAGGCGCGCACCTCGTTGCGGTCGTAATTGAAGATGCTCGAGTTCCACTCCGGGTGGAAGCCCTGCTTGGGGTCCGCGTGCTCGTACAGGTAGGTGCCGTCGAAATGGCCCAGGCCGTGTGCGTCGGTCGGGAAATGCGACGGCACCCAGTCGAGGAACACGCCGATGCCGTTCTGGTGCAGGTGGTCGATCAGGTACATGAAGTCCTGCGGCGAGCCGTAGCGCGCCGAGGGGGCGAAATAGCCGGTGGTCTGGTAGCCCCAGGAGCCGTAAAACGGGTGTTCGGTGACCGGCATCAGCTCGACGTGCGTGAACCCCATGCGCTGCACATACTCCGCCAGGGCGTGCGCGATCTCGCGGTAACCGAGAAACTGGCCGTCGCTCGCCCGTCGCCAGGAGCCGAGGTGCATCTCGTAGACGGCCATCGGCGCGTCGAGCGCGTTGCGCGCCGCGCGGTTGGCCATCCAGTCGGTATCGCCCCAGCTGTAGTCCAGCGTCCAGGCGCGCGAGGCGGTTGCGGGCGGGACTTCGGAGAAGAAGCCGAAGGGGTCGGCCTTCTCCGTCACCTGGCCGCTGGCCTGCGAGACGATGCGGAATTTGTAGGCTTGGCCGTGCTCGACCTGGCGCACGCGCCCCTCCCAGATGCCGCTCGAGTCCGGGCGTGCGGCCAGCGGATCGGCCTGCGGATTCCAGCTGTTCCATTCGCCGATCACCGAGACCTCGCGCGCATTCGGCGCCCACACCGAAAAGCGCGCGCCGTTACGGCCGCTGTGCATCTGGCAGCCGAGCCCTTCAAACAGCCGGCCGTGGGTGCCTTCGCGAAATAGATAGACGTCGTGATCGGTCAACACGGTGCTGTGCTCCATTGTTCTGGTGGCCGCGCACGTGGCCGTTCGATTGGCATCGCCACGCGTCGCAATGCGTTGGTGCGGGCGGCGGATGGGAGAAACGCGCAGAGATGAACATGAAGGCGCGTTTGCGTGAGCATTCTATCACGTCGCCCCTGTGCGACCCTCTCGACGCGATTCGCATTGTGCGTGCAAACGTACGTACGGGGCGCTCGGCGCACATTGAAGCGCGGAGTGCGCGCGCGCAATGCGCACTGATGTTGTATCGGTTCGCGCGCGCGATGCGCATCGATGGTGTATCGGGAATCCGTTGCAAGGCCTTCGCGAAAGGAACGCTGCGACGCCACCGCGACGGTGCCGCGATTTGACGACATAGTTGGATTTTCCCATGGACGCACCGCGCACGGCGGTCGCGTGCAGACTTGGTTGTGCCTGCGCGCAGCTGAGAAATGAAAATTTAAATCCCTTATTTATCAATCTAGCGCACGACATACCGCAAGCAAATCGTAAAGAAATTCAGGCGCGCCGATGGTCGGAAGCGCGGCACGCGGAAAATGAAAATCACTCGCGCGCCACAGGTAAAACAGGACAACGGGATTACGCTTTCCGTGCAGTTTGTGTGCAGAATGCCCTTGCGTGTTCGAAGCAACGAGGACTTCGGGCACGGCGGTGTGAACAAATGCACGGGTATGCGGTGCAGCCGAAGAGGGTCGGTTGCATTGCCCGCCAAGAGCGAGCGCGCGCGTTTGTTCAACCGGCAGTCACGCTTCCTTGCGGTAGAGACGAAGAACAGACGAATCGCGCGCGCTCTGATATTTGCGTCGTGCGTCGCAGGCGTTAAGCGGCGGCGCAACGTTTGAATCGGAGCAGCACGCACCTCGAAATTGCGGTCCGGATTTCGGGGTCGAGGGGAGACGTCGTTTGTTGGGTTGGTTGAAGCGTCGCACGCAGTCAGCCACGTCCGAAGGCAAGGACGGCGGCCGTGCGTCGAACGACGATCAACTGCACCCGCCCCACGCCAAAGGCAAGTACCTGCTCGAGCCGCTCGAGCCGCGGGTGCTGCTGTCCGCGGATTCGATTCTGGGCGAGGTCTACCGCTCCTTGCTGGACGACGAAGGGCAGGGCGCCACGGCCGAGTTTGCCGTCATCGTCGAAGAAATCGATGCCGCCACCAGCGCCGAAATCACGGCCGCGGACGGCGATGGATATGGCAGTGCAGCAACCGATTCCGAGGCTCTGGTCGCGTGGCCGGAAGGCTGGCAATCCGATGCCGCCGAGGACGCTGCCGATGCGGTCGAAGTCGCACTGACCAGCGACCCCGAGACCGCCGATCCGGCCCCCGCGAATGCCGATGAAGAGGGCCAGGGTCCGGCTGTTTTCGAGCTGGCTTCGGAGACTCTTTCGGACTCGAATAAGGCGGATTCAGATACTGGTTTATCGCCTCCCAGCGCGGTCTCTGACGAGCCGGTGGGCGACGATGTGGCAACCGCAGAGCTGCCGCGCGGACCGCCCGCGGACGACCCGGCATCGGCCGCCATCATCGAGGCGGCTTCCATAGCAATCAATGAGTTAAGCCCAGCCGATTCGTCAGACGAGGACGAAGGGGGGCTTTTCGGCGTTCAGGATGCGCTGTTTGCGGCGAATTTCGAGGACGCCCAGGCCCGCGCGCCGCCCGATCCGGGTGCCCTGACCGAGGAAATCATTGCACCCGTTTTCGAAGAAGCCCTGCGCCTTTGGGCCGCCTTCGGATTGGACGAAAACCAGGCCGGCCGCCTCGCCCATCTCGAGGTCCTGATCGCCGACCTGCCGGCCGGCCAGCTGGGCTGGGCCGACCCCGATTCGATCACCGTTGATGCCACCGCCGCAGGCCGCGGCTGGTTCGTCGACCCCACCCCTGGCGAGCACTCCGAGTTCGCCCAACGCCTGTCGGATTTCCGCGTTGCAGCAGAGGCGGACAGCGCCGCATTCGGACGCTACGACCTGCTCACTGTTTTGGTGCATGAGGTCGGTCACGTCCTGGGGTATGGGCACGAGTCCGGGCTGGGGGTGATGGCGGAATCCCTGTCGGCCGGCCAACGGGCGATGCCCGATGCAGCGGGTCTGCGGTCCGTGGGCGCCAATGGGCCGATCGCTGCGGCACTTAGCCAGGCGCCGGCAGGAACGCTGATTGCGGATGACGTCGCCGACGGCGGACCGATCACGTTCCGTGTGTTCGATAACGATGGCGACGCCACCCCGGACGTCGAAGTTGCGGGCGCAAGCAGCGGCAACGGGGTGTACGAGGACATCAACACGCTGGTCGGCTCGCTCCTCAGCCTGGGCGACACCCTGTTCGTGGATATCGATGCCGATGCCGTCTGGGCGGTGACCGGGGTCGACGCGGGTTTCCTCTCGATCGCCGGGTTCGGCGTCATCGCCTTCAGCCGGATAGAGAACCTGACCGGGGCGGCAGGCAACCGTGACGTATTCGCGTTCGAGGAGGATGGCCGCATAAGCGGTCTCGTGAACGGCGGATCCGGCGGCGTCGACGGAATCGCCCTCAGCGGCATCACCCCGGTCACCGTGACCTACGCGAGCAGCGGACCCGGCAGTGGCACGATCGGGCGCGGCGCCGACGTCATCACCTACGCTGATCTCGAGCCGATCGTCGACGCACTCGGCGGACCCAAGGTCTTCGCCAATACCAGTGCGGGTGTCGATGCCATCACGCTGACCGACATCGGCGCGCCAGGCGACAACGCGTTCATCGTGCAGAACGCCGCGGCGGGCCAGGAGGACGTCACCTTCACCAACGCCAGCGCGATCACCAGCCTGACGATCAATGCGGACGGTGGCGACGACACCATCACGATCAACGTTCTCGACAGTCTTTTTGTGGGTGACGTGATCGTGAACGGCGGCGGCGGGGCAGACCGCTTCACCGTCAACGCCGTCACGGGCACGGGCGACTACACGCTCAACGGCGAGGCGGACGACGACGTTTTCGAGCCCAGGGTGCTGTCGCCGGGCGTGGTGCCGACACTGATCCTGAACGGCGGCGCCGATAACGATTCGTTCCTCTACGCCGGCGATGCCGATTTCCGTCTCTCCGTAGCCCACTTTGGCGAGACCGTGCTGCACCCGCTGTTCGCGATCTCGATGACTGACACCATCGAGCGGGCGGTGGTCGTCGGGCGGAGTCTCGATGCCACGGGCTACCTCGGGTCGGCGGTGCTGGTGGACGTGAGTGCGGTGCCGTCGTGGCAGGCCCAGGGGCCGGGGCAGATCGTGACTACCGACCCGAACCGCCAGGATGCGCCGTATCCGCAGGTCGGCGCCGTCCAGGCGATCGCGATCCACCCGTTCGACGACCGCGTGATCTTCGCAGGCACAGTAAACGGCGGCGTACACCGCTCGGTGGATGGCGGCGCGAGCTGGACGGCGCTTACCGACCAGTTCCCCTCGCTTGCGATCGGGGCGCTCGCCATCAACTCGCACGATGTCGATGGCAACCCCGTCACCGCGAATTACATGGGGACCGGTCAGCCAACGCCGTGGCAGAAGCTGGTCGTCTACGCGGGTACGGGGCAGTTCAGCAACAACTTCGATGGCGGGTTCGCGGTCGGTGTGCTGAAGTCGACGACGGGTGGCGACAGCTGGATATTGCTGACGTCGGCTGAGCTCGCAGGCCTGCCGGTCACCTCGATCGCGGCGAAGCGAGTCGGCGGCGACGACGTGGTTCTTGTTGCGACGTCCGGGACCTCGAAGTTCGAGGAGGTTTCGGCGTACACGGATGGCGTGGACCTCACCTTCGCCAACGCCAATCCGGACACGATTACGCGGTCGAGCGGCAGCTGGGTCGACGACGGCTTCAAGGTGAATCAGACGATTCGGGTGTCCGGAACGCCGCGCAACGACGGTCGTTACGTGATCAGCGCGGTCAGCCCGCTGGTGTTGACTCTGTCGCCGACGGATATCCTGGCTGCCGAGGTCGTCGCGGCCGCGGCGGGTGCTTCGGTGAGCGACGATGGCCAGGCCGAGCGGATTCTGATCAAGACGGGAGGCATCTTCCGCAGCACGAATGGCGGTGGAAGCTTCACGAAGATCGAGCCCGTGACGGCAAGCCTCGGCGTGATCCCGCGCGGCGACAAGTTCCCGGCCGGTTCGGTGACCGACCTCGTTGCCGACCCGTACACCGGCGCGGACCGTTTCTACGCTGCGGTGATCGGCGGTGGCGTCTACGTCTCGAACGACGCCGGCGCGAGCTGGACCGCCGTCAACAACAACCTCACGTTGGCTGGTGACGGCCTGGACAACGATGGCAACGGGGTTCCGGACGATGCCGGCGAGGCGGCTGCCGGCGCAATGCGCATTCGGCTGACCGTCCAGGCCAACCCGGCCTCGGCGACCAACGCCGTCTTCGCCTCGCTCATCGGCCATGGCGAATGGTTCATGGGGGTCTTCCGATCTGCTGATCAGGGCGCGAACTGGGCGCTCGTGTCGCAGGCGGCACCGTCTCCGAGCGCGTCGATGTTCATCCCGCGATCGAGCACGGAGATGGAATTGTTCGCTGGCAGCAACACGATCGTGCGAACCACGGGGAACTGGATCAAGGACGGCTTCCTGCTGAACCAGTTGATCAACATCTCCGGTGCCACGATCGCGGCGAACAACGCGACCTTCACGATTATCGGGATTACGCCGTCGACCATCACGGTTAACGGTCCGCTCGCTGCGGATCCGAAGGGCAGCAATTTCACGGTGCGCGGTTATCCGCCGCTGACATTCAACGATCTTGCGAACGACACCATCACGCGCGGGGGCGTCGGCTCGTTTACGGCCGACGGGTTCATGCCCGGGCAGATCATCGGCTCGCTGCCGATTCTTGCGGTGACGCCGAATACGTTGACCCTCGGGGCGAGCCTGCCAGCCGGCCTGCTCGGCACGACGACCACGGGTCCCTTCTCCATTGAAGCGGAGGCGGACGTGACGGCCGCCATCGCCCCGCAGGTCAACCTGGGCACCCAGGGTGAGCGTAACTCGGCCATCGTCGCGGATGCCGCGGGCAACCTCTACATCGTCGGAGATCGTCCGCCGCACCTGTATCGCTGGGACGCCGTTGCGACGACCTGGGCGGAAGCGATCAATGACAACGCGAACGGGACGCGGCCGCATGCAGACGGTCGCACACTGGTCCTCGACGCGCGCGGCAATCTGCTCAGCGGCGACGACGGCGGCGTGTACCGGCTGGTGAACCGGAACGTAACGCCGCTTGCAAACATGACCGGCGATCCCGCGCTGGAGGCGATTCGCTTCGATCAGAAGGCGGGCGCGGACACGATCGAGCGCCTGACCCATGCGGGGGCAGCGGGGCCCGGCAGCTGGCTCGCGGACGGCTTCCGGCCCGGCATGGTGATCCGCGTCATGAATTCGAGCGGTGGCAATGACGGCAGCTACACGATCGATACGGTGGACGCGACGACGATCACGCTGATCGCAAGCGATACGCTGAACGATGCCTTCTTCGTTGACAACGACCTGCGCATCACGGCCGACCCCTCGGTGACGATCAATCCCGGCTCGGCCTACAGTGCGGCCGGCCCGACGCTGACCTTCGCCGACGTCAACCCGGACACCATCACCCGCAGCGGCGCGCGCACCTGGGCGATGGACGGCTTCGCAGTCAATCAGACGATCTTTGTCTCGGGCACGGCCTCGAACGATGGCGTCTACACCATTGCCGCGATATCGCCCGATGGCCTGACCCTCACGCTCGCGGGGGCTGACGCACTCCAGGCCGAAGCCGGAATCTTTTCGGTGACGGCGCAGCGGCTCTGGCAGAGCCTCAACAATGGCCTCGGCGTGACCGAGGTGCTGTCGGCTTCCTACGACCCGCTGAACAACGTCATCTTCGTCGGGACCCAGGACAACGGCGTATCGGAGCAACCGCGTCCGCTGGACGGCGTCGACAACGACGGCGATGGCGTGATCGACGAAGACGACGAGCGGTTGCGATTCGAGGAGGTCGTCGTCGCGTTCCGACCAGGCGACGGCAACACAAACGCCGTGGTGTCCATCGACAGCGATGGCAACGGCACGCTCGACCAGACGCTGCGCATCACGATGTCGAACGACATCGAGACCCTGGGTAGCCGCCTGTTCGGCGCCGATGGGCGGCCGATTGCAGGCACCGACAATCTGATCCTGTTGCGTGGCGATGCGACGCAGACGTTCAGCTTCGTCGTGCCGAACGCGGCCAATGACCGCCTGCGGATCCCGGGGCACGGCCTGGCCACCGGTGACGGGCCGTTCTGGGTCGACGCCAGGCCCGGCCCTGGACCCGCCGGTGACCCGGAACTGCCGCAGGGGTTGCAGTCCTGGCGGCAGTACTGGGTCATCGTCGACAACGCGAACGAAATCCGCCTTGCGACTTCGCGCGCAAACGCGACCCGCACTGATGGACTGGGGAATCCGGACCCGATCGCGGTCGACATCACCGACGACGGTGCGGGGACGCGCATTCTGTCGCGTCGCTTCACGGGCCTGGGGAGCTACGACGCTGAAACATTCCGCAACGGCTTCTACGAGATCGAGTATGTGGTGAATGCCGTCGACTCGACGCGCATGGCGATTGGCCTGACCAGCGTATACGTGAGCAAGAACATCGGCACGGCCGCGATGCCTGCGTACGACCGTCTGGATACGGTTGAGCGCGTCGACGCCCTGCAGATCAACGGCAACGGGCAGATCTCCGGCCTGGTCTACGGCCATCCGGACAACCCGGACCTGGTCTACGCGGCGAGCGGCAACCAGGTCGGAATCGTGGTGCCGAATCTGTACGTCGGTGAGCTGACGTTCGCCGTGGGCAGCGGAAGTGGGGACAGCATTACGCGGACCGATGGCGGCGACTGGGCTTCGGACGGCTTCGACGCGGGACAGCAGATCTTCGTCGTCGGCGCCGGTGCCAACGACGGCGACTATTTCATCGATGCCATCCTCTCGGCGACCGAGCTGCGGATTACCGACGACGGTGTGCTGAGCGCCGGTACGGTGGCCGACGTCCACCTGCATATGGCGACGACCGAGTCGATCAACAACGTCATCGAGATCACCGATCTCGTGGTCGATCCGGACGACTGGCAGACCGCCTACGCAACCACCGGGACCGGCGTGTACAAGCGCACCGGCACGGACCAGTGGGAGCTGATTTCGCAGAAGCTGTACAACTTTAACCTCGACAGCATCGCACTGGTGAAGTCCACGTCGGGCGACGTGCTGCTGGTGGGTGGCGTGACGGGCGTCTCGCGTGCGCTCGATCCGGCGCCGGGCGTTGCATGGACGGAGTTCGGCACTGGCCTGCCGAATGCGCTCGTACGCGACATCGACTTCATCGCGCGTGATCCGGATCTCGAGAACCCCGATCTGCTCGATCGCGGCGACATCCTGCTGGCCGCGACCCTGGGCCGCGGCGTCTGGACGGTCAACGACGCTGATGTGTCCTTGGCGGAGGAAGCGGTCCTCAGGATTGAGGGCGGCAGCGGCAACGACACAATCGTCATCGAGCGGCGCTCGAGCAACGCGTCCCTCATCGACATCTACGTAAATGCGAGTAGCGCGCCGACATTCTCGATGCCGCTGCAGTCTGTGCTGAAGATCGAAATCCTGGGCAACGACGGCGACGACACGGTTACCGTGGACAGCTCGAACGGCCCGATTGTCGTGCCTCAGGGCGTGCACTTCGACGGCGGAATCGGAACCAATGCGCTGATTCTCGAAGGCGGCAAGGTCGAGGCGTACGAGCGGACCGATGTCGCCGGCACCGTCACCTATCAGATCACCGATACCGGCAGCGACGTCGCGCAGACAGTCGTCATCACCAATGCCTCGGACACCAACAATCTGACCGAACCGTCGCTCTTCGAGCGCATCGGCGCTGCTTTAGTGCGCTTCTTCCGCTGGCTGGCGTTCTGGACCGACGACCCGACGCCGCAGGGCGGCGCGGAAACCGAGCTGGCCCTGATCGGGGGGTCGCTACCGAAGGCGTTGAACGGCACGTCGAAGGACCCGTCGTCGCCCGCTTCGGATCCTGTAAGCGGCGCGCAGCAGGTTGTTCAGAACGGCGGTATCACGGAACAGGCTGGCCTGCAGCGCCTGATCGAGCAGGGCGACGGCGCCTTCAGTCTGACCGAGATCGGCGCTTCCATCGTCACCGCGACGGACCTGGCGGCGCGGCTCGACGCGCTCGATGCGATCGGCGGGAACGTGACCTTCGACGACGTCACGGACAGCGACGGCGACGCCCTGGCCGATCTGCGACTGACGATCCAGATCGTCAAGACGCTCCACGGCAAGGCCGACTTCGACCTCTCGACCACGTTGTTCGGTGGCGAGATCGACTTGAGCGGTTCCGTTGGCCTCGGCGCCGAGGTCGTGCTCGACCTCGAGGTCGGCTACGAGACTACCAATGGCCTGTATTTCACCGCCGGCTCTGGGCAGGGTGTCACGGTGCGCAATCTTGCGCTCTCGACGGACATCGAGGTCGGCGGGCAGTTCGGCTTCCTCGGCGTCAATGTTCTCAGCCCGACGATCACCATCGACCCGCTCCTCGAAATCAATTTCGACCTGCAGGACCCGGGCGGCGGCGACGGCATCCGCCTGGACGAACTGATGCAGAGCCTGCGCGACCCTGCGCATCTCGGCGACCTTGCCACCTTCGGGATCGCCGGCGGTGCGGCGGACGACCTCGTCTTCGAAAGCGGAGTGGAGGTGCAGGCGCTGCTGCCCGACGCGGAGGCGCCGTTCAGCCTGGGCGATGCGTCGTTCACCGCGACCTGGGCCGACATCACGCAGATCGACGACGTCGACATCGCGTTTAGTGTCGGTGCGGGCGCGGCGCTGCAGCAGTTCCTCGAGCTGAGCGCCGACAAGGTGCTCGCCAAGCTGCGCGACTTGCGCGACAGCCTGAGTGCCCTGAGCGCGGACACACCGTTCATCGCCGATACCTTCGACCAGGTCATCGCCATCGTGGACAGCTTCAATACCCGCTTCGTCGAGCCTTTGACGAGTTCGGCGACGGGGCGCGCGAACTTCGGAACCATCCAGGAGATGGCCGACCAGGTCTCGCGCAGCACCAATGACGAATTGGGCGAGCTCGGCTTGTCGTTCGACCTCGCCACCCGTGAGCTGACGTTCGACTTCGATTTCGGCGCCACCTATGCCGCCGATCAGGCTTTTGATTTCGGATCCGCGCTGAGCCTGAGCGCGACGGGCGAGCTCGTTGCCTCGGCCTATCTGTCCGGCACCCTGGGCCTCGACCTGGACGACGTGCTCAGCGCGGACTTCGGCGACGCGATCTTCCTGCGCAACGCGATGGTGGGGGGTGCGGTCGAGCTGAGCTCGAGCGATATCGATGCCGTCGGCGACTTCGGCCCGGTGGGCGTGACGGTCACCGATGGCACGGCGAGCGTGAGCCTCGCGCTGGACATTGCGCTGACCGACCCGAATCCGGACGGCCGCATCAATATCAGCGAGATCATCGCAAGTCCGCTGACGGTGTTCGGAACACCGGTGGTGACCGGTTCGGCCGCCTTTGTCCTGCCGGCGACGCTGGAAGTCGATATTCCGGGTGTCTTCCTCGCGGGCTCTGGTACGGTCAATGTCGATGCGACCGATCTTCTCGCGCCTGTGATCTCGATTACGGGCGCGACGGTTGGCCTCAATGTGGGCGATGGCGCGTTCGTCGCGGTCGCGGCACCGGTCACGATCACCTCCGGAACGATGACGGTCACGGATGGCGTCACGACGTTGGCCGGCGCCGAGGTGATGTCATTCGATGTCGCCGGGGCGGCGGTGTTCGCCGGAATCGGCGGCGCCTTGAACGCAACCAATGACGACCTTGAGCTGCCCGCAGAGGCGGTCGGGCTTCATGCAGCCAGCGCGTCGATCAAGTTCGTCATGGCCACGGGGGCGGCCTCGGACGGCGGCAATGCGGGCGATCGCTACGTCGGCGTCGAGTCCGCGTTGGGCAACGCCGAGCTGATCGGCGTATCAGGCTTTGAGCTGTGGTCGCAGGGCACGGTCAGGTTGAACAGCGCGACGGACTCGGACGGCACGACGCCACTGACGCCGCGCATGAACTGGACTGCCGCGACTACGGATCCGAACGATCCGACGGCGAGCGACATGCTGGTCGATTTGGATATTGGCGCGGCCGTTGAGTTGCAGGTTGAGGGTGCGGCCTCGCTGGCGGTGGGTTCGGGCAGTGACTACAACCTGGTGGCCTCGATCACGGCGAGCAA
>Ga0209536_100000191_pt1 | contig 94511 bp, 65 predicted proteins | sample DeeMarSeWOR28_12_FD_187461 | JGI IMG/M metagenome (GOLD analysis project Ga0209536, IMG submission 187461) | Marine sediment microbial communities from White Oak River estuary, North Carolina - WOR-2-8_12 (SPAdes) (version 2) | ecosystem: Environmental > Aquatic > Marine > Intertidal zone >... | reverse complement strand
GAGAAGGTCCCAAGGGTTGGGCTGTTCGCCCATTAAAGTGGCACGCGAGCTGGGTTCAGAACGTCGTGAGACAGTTCGGTCCCTATCTGTTGTGGGCGCAGGAAGCTTGCGAGGATCTGACCTTAGTACGAGAGGACCGGGTTGGACGTACCGCTGGTGTACCAGTTGTGCCGCCAGGTGCACCGCTGGGTAGCTAAGTACGGAAGAGATAAGCGCTGAAAGCATCTAAGTGCGAAACTCCCCTCAAGATGAGGCTTCCATAAAGGGTCGTCATAGACGATGACGTAGATAGGCTGCAGGTGTAAAGTCAGCAATGGCAAAGCCGAGCAGTACTAATTACCCGAATATTTTCTTCGGCGAACAGGCAGGGTCCTGATCAATATCGGGGCCCGCCTGGCACCAATGACTAGTCTTATATATTGTTTTAATTTGCTGTTTTACTGCTATCTCTTGTCAACATGTCTATCCTGAAACAAGTTCAGGATAAAAAATATTTATGACCTTATGGTGACTATGGCGGTGGAGTCCACCTCTTCCCATTCCGAACAGAGAAGTTAAGCCCACCAGCGCTGATGGTACTGCGGTAACACGTGGGAGAGTAAGTCGTTGCCAGATTATTATTAAATCCCTGATTTAGAAATATCTCAGGGTTTTTTTTGTCCCTTTTGGAAAGCCCCGGGATCCCGGCTATTACCGGTCTCAGGATGAAACAGTGTGATGACCTGAAGTTTATGAAATATTAAATCAAAGGTGACCTACAATGCAACAAAGGCACACACGAAAGCTCAAAGACATTAAGGAAGTTCGAAATTGAAAATAAATCCCAAATATTTAATTAGCCGAAGGAGCAGTTCAACACACTGGAATATTTGACAAAAAAATATTAAGTTTGAAAGATGCATTCTTCTATTTACATTAAATATTTGCCTAATTACAGCGTAAAAATGTAAAACATGGCGCTCAATTCATTCTTGATTCTTAATAATTAATGGCAGGTAGTAGTCTCGGCCTGTTTTTTGCCTTCCAGCTGAGGACTTATATAGGGGATTCCCAGATTCAATCCACGTAAAATAAATAATATTCCCAGAACGACAATAAAGGTTGGGATCAACCTGGTAAACTTTCTTCTAACACCTACACTGATAAACTGACCGGCAAGGGAAAAGACGAACATCATCGGGGTGGTCCCTAAACCAAAAAAGATCATATAGAGCATGCCACCTATCACTGTCCCGTTGGCAAAGGCACCAGCAAGGGCTACATAAACCAATCCACAAGGTAAAAAACCATTAATGAGTCCGATAAGGAATGTAGCATGCACAGTTCCTTTTTGAAGAAGACCACCGAATTGTCTTTTGATGAAGGAAGTGAAATGATGTGCAGGCTTCAGGATAGAAAATCGAGATGAAAATCGTGAAGGAATAAAAACAATCAATATAAGAAGGATCCCGGCAAAAATGGATAACCATTGTTGTGCACCGGCCAATGATATGCCCTGACCAACCAGACCTATCAGTCCTCCCATAAAGGTATAAGTAATGGTTCGGCCCAGGTTGTACAATAATCTTGAGGAAATCAACGTAATAGGGGCGTTCCTGAAAACCGGCAAAGCCAGCGTTATCGGGCCACACATACCAATGCAATGTAAACTACCTAATAAACCAACTAGAAATGCTGTCGAGACTATCATTATTGCAAAATCAGATTTTTCTCCTCCTGGTATTCTTTCGCTCCATATATCCAATTAATTTTGACCTGCCACAAGCCTTTTTTCAAACTTTTTACACTGACTACCTGCATCCCCTCCTTATTGGGATTAATGATAAAATCCTGATCAAGGCTTGAATCAGAAGGTCTGAAAAAGTAAATTTTCCCTTTCAGGGCATCTTTTTGATCTCCCGGAAAAATAAATATAACCGCATCTTCAGTGGATCGGTAATCAATAACAATTTGATGCTCGAGAGCGCGTGCGTTTTTGATATTATCGATTTCTCGCTGGTACTTGATTTCTTTTTCGTAATAATTATCTGCAACAAGATGGAAATCCTGCCTGATCGCTTTGAATACCATAATCATAATGAACATGATAAATACTACGAATACCAGAAATATTTTCCAACCCCAGTTCATGTGTTTCTCCTTGTTACAGGCCCCAGAAAATTAGTTTTTACCTGGTCAATGACTTCATTGTTTTCATCCAATACGTCAATGACCAGTGAAGTTTTTGTGCTTTTAATGTGATCCCTGGGAATTTCTATAAAAAAAACTCCCTCCAGATTTCCATTAGCAGGAATATCAAGGGATTCCTCACCCACACGTTTTATCACTCCCTCTTCTATATTTTGTAATCGTAGGGAGATTTCTTTACTTTCAAAAGTTTTATTGACAAATTGTATGTTATACAAATTGCTGATCCGGTTGTTATCCTGCTCCTGATACAACATTCCTGGTACCCTGACAATGGTTGCTTCAACCGGTACTCGATTAGTCAGTAAATAAACCTGTAATGCTACCAATAAAATCAGTAAGATACTATAACCGATAACTCGCGCATTGATCAGGTTTTTGATATCATTTTTTATACTGTTGTATGATGCCAATCGGATCAAACCTTTTGGACGTCTAATACGTTGCATCACATAATCGCAGGCATCCATACACGCTGTGCAATTTACGCATTCAAGCTGGGTGCCATTTCTGATATCTATTCCAGTAGGACAGACATGTACGCAGCGTTTACAATCAATACAATCGCCCTGTTTATCAGTGGGATTTTCCTCGTCTTTTTTAAGCTTTCCCCTGGGTTCTCCACGAAGCCAATCATACATGACCGCAATGGAGTTTTCTCCCAGGAATACGCCCTGTAACCTGCCATATGGACATACAGCGATGCAGACCTGTTCACGTAAAAAAGCAAATACAATATAGAAGAGAAATGTAAAAACCATCAATCCGGTAAACCCGGCAAGGTTATTCATTGGTGATTGACTTACTACTTCCTTCACCTGCTCAACACCAATTAGGTAAGCCATTACAAGGTGTGATATAATTAATGAAATGAAAATAAATATGAGGTGTTTTGTGCCTCTTTTTATTAATTTTTCATTATTCAGTGGCATTTTACTGAGCCGTCGTTGCTTATTAGCATCTCCTTCTATCCAGTATTCGATTTTCCGAAATACAATTTCCATAAATATAGTTTGTGGACAAGCCCATCCACACCAAACCCGGCCGAAAACAACAGTAAATAAAACTATAAATACAACGAAAGAAATAAGTGCTAAAGCAAACAAATGGAAATCCTGAGGCCAGAAAGGTGTACCAAATATAATGAACTTCCGATCAAAAATATTGAATAACAGAAAGGGTTGACCATCAAACTTTATGAATGGACCTGCAAACAAAAGAAATAAGAGGATAATAGCAACGAAAATTCGTAATGTATGAAACTTTCCGGCAGGCTTTTTTGGATATACCCAGACTCGTTTTCCCTTGGCATCAACAGTAGAAAGATGATCACGGTATTCCTGATCAATTAGATAAAGATCCTCCATATATTGCTTTCATTGCCACTACTTCCGATTCCACTTGGGTTGTGTCAGATTCAATTTTCTTTTCCTCTTCTATTGAAGGATCATATAATTCACCCTCGGGTTCCTTTGGATTAGCTGGCTGTGAACCTACTAGTACTTCTTTAATATAACTAGATACATTCCGCATTTCAGTTGGATTCAGCTGGGATTCCCATGAGATCATTCCTTTCGCAGGAACTCCATATTTGATCGTTGTGAAAATATCCTTGATACTCCCCCCATGTACCCAGTAATTATCGGTCATATTGGGTCCTACATTACCGCCCCCATCTTCCTGATGACAAACAGCACATTGTCTTTTAAAAATAGTCTCACCATTAGCCAGATCAGACGGATCTGTGGATACGGTCACATTATTTTCATCAATGGCAAGTGCCGGGGAACTGGCTTTTCTGGCTTCCATGGCTGCCTCTGCTTTTGCAATAGATCGGTCATATTCATCAGCCGATAAAGGGAGCCAGTCAAAAACATGGTAAACCAGCAGATAGATCAATGCCCAGACAATGGTTATATAAAATAGATATTTCCACCAGGGAGGTAAATGATTATCGAGCTCCTTGATTCCATCGTAATTATGATCAAGTAATATATCCTCTTCTTCCTCCACCGGTTTTGCTTTTGTCAGGGATTTCGATACTTTTTTCCAGAATGTCTCACCTTCTACTTCTTCACCTTCCTCTGTTTTAGCTTTTTCCTTTCCTAAGATAGTTCGAACTACATATAAGGTATATATGGCCACAAGTAATACCAGTACTGAAATCAGTAAAACCAATCCGATAATCACATATAATAATGTTTCCACGTTCGATGATTGATTAACAGTAGTTTCTGTTTGAGCAAAGACTGTTACTGATAAAACTGAGCTGAAAAACATTAATAAAAATTTCTTAATCATGATCTATTGCTATTTGAATTACTTATTATCCAGTTGATTTTGTGAAGTACTCTTTTCGTCGGTACCATCATTCATCGGCAATTCTTTCATCATTTTTATATAGTTTTTATCTACCTTCAATACATAGATCAATATACCGAGAAAAAATACAAAAAATATGATAAGGGATAATACAGGCCAGATCTCAATATTATCGATGTTTTGGAGTACGTTCTTATACATGACATTTTATTTTTGAGATACCACTGTTTCTTCCACTTTGATGTCTATGCCCAATCGTTGCAGATAAGCAATCAATGCAACGATTTCTGTTTCGGGATGGACTTCTATGCCATCGCCGCTAAGGTTATTAACAATCTGATCAGCCTGCTGATAAATTTCATCAATTGAGGATTCTTCATACCCATCTTCATAAGGTACTCCAATGGTCCTCAGTGCGTTAATTTTTACATCAGTAGATTCTATGTCAATAAATTGATCAAATAACCATGGATATGGCGGCATGATTGAATTTGGCGACATAGATGTTGGATCCATCATGTGAAAGTAATGCCATGAATCCGGATATTTCTTACCAACTCGATGTAAATCGGGCCCTGTTCTTTTCGAACCCCAGAGAAACGGATGTTCATAAACATATTCCCCGGCTTTTGAGTATTCCATATCGTTCGGATCGTAGCGAACAACTTCATTTCTGAATGGTCTAATCAACTGTGAATGACAGGTGTTACAACCTTCGCGAATATATATATCACGTCCATGCAATTCCAAAGCCGTATAAGGTTTCACACTTTCAATTGTGGGAATATTTGATTTAATCAAAAAAGTTGGGACGAATTCGATTATTCCTCCTATCAATATCGCAATCAGAGCCAGGACTGTAAATAATATGGGTTTTGCTTCAAGTACTCTGTGCCAGTATGCATCCTTCTTGGCTTCTTTTACAAGTGCAGGAGCTTCAGCTTCTTCATTGGCAATAAATTTGCCCTGTTTAGCTGTCTGAAAAAGATTGTAAGTCATAACGATAGCTCCTGTTAGATATAACAATCCGCCAATTGCCCTGAGCATGTACATTGGAATGATTTGTATGACAGTTTCCAGAAAGTTGGGATACATCAGAACACCCTGATCTGTAAATTGTTTCCACATAAGGCTTTGAGTAAAACCGGAGAAATACATGGGGAGAGCGTAGAAGATAATTCCAAGAGTACCAATCCAGAAATGAAAATTTGCCAGTTTTCTGGAGAATAATTGAGTGCCCCACATCCGCGGTACCAACCAGTAAAGAATTCCGAAAGTTAAAAAGCCGTTCCAGCCTAATCCACCAATATGAACATGAGCAATAATCCAGTCTGTAAAATGTGCAATGGCATTTATTTCCTTTAATGAAAGCATGGGGCCTTCAAAAGTTGACATTCCATATGCTGTCACGGCAACTACCAGAAACTTCAGGACGGGATCAATCCTTACCTTATCCCAGGCTCCCCGCAGGGTGAGAAGTCCATTCAACATACCACCCCAACTGGGAGCAATCAACATGACTGAAAATACGGTGCCCAGCGACTGAGCCCAATCAGGCAAAGCAGAATATAACAAGTGATGTGGACCAGCCCATATATAAATAAAGATCAGGGACCAGAAATGTATGATGGATAATTTATAAGAATATACAGGTCGGTTGGCTGCTTTTGGAAGGTAATAATACATCAAACCCAGGTAAGGGGTTGTAAGAAAAAAGGCCACCGCATTATGGCCATACCACCATTGTACAAGTGCATCCTGTACCCCAGCATACCATGAATAACTTTTCAGGAATGAAACAGGCATTTCGAAAGAGTTTACAATATGCAGCACAGCAACTGTTACGAAGGTAGCAATGTAAAACCAGATAGCTACATACATATGCCTTTCCCGTCGTTTTAAGATGGTCCCAATTAAATTAATTCCAAAGACTACCCATATAAGTGCAATGGCGATATCAATGGGCCATTCAAGTTCAGCATATTCTTTGGAAGTGGTGAAACCAAGGGGAAGCGTAACAGCAGCAGAAAGAATGATTAATTGCCATCCCCAGAAATTGATCCAACTCAGCAGATCACTGAACATTCTTGTTTTCAATAAACGTTGTAATGAGTAGTAAATTCCTGCAAACATGGCGTTCCCTACGAAAGCGAAAATGATCGCGTTAGTATGAAGGGGTCTTATTCTGCCAAAGGTGGTAAAAGGAATTCCAAAATTTAATTGCGGATGAAATAGCTGTATCGCTATTGTTACACCCACCAGCATTCCCACCAAGCCAAAAATAACTGTGGTTATGATAAATGCTCTAACAATTTTGTTGTCATACTGAAACTTTTCAAGGCTCATGGATAATAGTTGATTTTTTTATTTAAAAATTGCCGCAAATTAGAGACATCAAAATTTTTTTTATATGATAAAAGTCATTTTTTAAAAAACATGATTGCTATTGGCCGATAAATATATAAAAAAACATCTAATCGGCCCTTTTCCATTTAAAAAATACACCCATATGAAAAAATTTTTATTCAATCAATTTCCTGATCCAATTTTATCAGCATATTAATGATGTGTTAATGCTGTTCAAGCATATCAAATATTTCTTTTTTCATTAGTTCAGGGTGCGTCCAAGGGATTAAATGACCTATATTTTTTTTAACCACTAGCTTCTTGTCTGCTTTTGTAAGCATGCTGTCACAAAAGTATGCATTCTCAACCGGTACAAGACCATCTTTTTCGCCATGAAGTATGGTTACCGGGATCTGAATACGCCCCCAATCCGGCAGCATTTTCTTTAATTCTTCCTCATGATTTAATTTTTCAATATTGGATACCATAATAGAAGCCGGAAAAATTAAACTGATCCATGGAAGTTTTAACAAATAGGATACCCAGAAAATCTTTTCATGATCCGGATCAACAGCAGGTCCAACGAGTAAAATACCCCCTACCTTATCAGGATTGTGCATGGCTAAACTGGCCGCTATGGTTCCACCATAAGAATGACCCACGATGATTGGTTTATTTTCGTGTCGATTAATATCCAGTAAAGGTGCAAGGCAGGACGTTTGATCTTTAATTGATGGCAGCGCATTTCCGAGATTAGAATATCCATAACCCGGACGATCGACAGCGATCATTCTCACACGTCGCCTGAGAGAAGAATCATTTAAAAATCCCAGAAATGCATCAAGGGAACCAGGTGCCCCATGAATAAAAATAACCATTCTGTTATTTTTTTCTCCGACATCTACATACCTGATATTGAAATAATCTTTTTCGTAATATTTGATATCAATCCGATCCTGATTAATATCTAGTTTTTTAAATAATTTTTGATCGTTCAATCGAAAGTTGAGAATATCACTTAAAATTACCAGCAATAACAATATGTTAATTATAAGAATTTTCATTAATTAAATCGTGCAATATAGACAAATAGAAAAATTAAATAAATGTTTTTTTAAACTTAATGATTAGAAATTCGGGCACTTTTTTGGAAAAACTTTTGTTCTATAATAAAAAACTGGAAAACCATGAATATTTCCCGGCAATTAGAATCTTTTCGTCAATATGTAGATGTCCATCATCCTATGTGGCTTGATATTATAAGAATTTTTTTAGGTATTGCCGTATTTATTAAAGGATTATTTTTTATTCAAAATTCTGAAGCATTACTGCAGATTATGCAGAATAGCCGTATAAGTGGATGGGCATTTATTGTGGAGCATCAAGTGGCATTTACTTACCTGGTAGGTGGAATTTTAATCGCTATAGGTCTAATTACAAGGGTGGCGATTGTATTTGCACTCATTGTCTTTTTCGGGTCAATTTTTTGTTGTTTAACAAATGCAGGTTTTTTTAGTGTTTATTCTGACCTGGCTTTTTCGATTGTAGTATTCGTCCTGTTAATTTTTTATTTGATATGGGGTCCAGGTAAATTTTCAGTAGATGCATATATGAGAGACCACAAGGGCAAGGGTCAGGAGTAAATCTCCTGATCTTTGCTTTTTTATTATTATCGACCACCAAAGGTGCGAATAGCATTAGCTCTGAGTGAAACTTGGAGTTAATGAAATACTATATCCAGGTAGCTCCGTCGGAGTCTATTCATTAGTCTTTGTACAAATTGTAATGTACATGTGATTTTTAACTAACGAAGGTGGCGTGTACGAAATTATTGATTGTGAACCTTTGGTGCTTAATTTATTGGTATTATGTTACTCCCTGGCTGATGCCCGGTGTTGTTGAGTCTCGCCCCTTTGGGGCTAGTATGGAAAACAAAAATATCATATGGAAAGTTGGACACTTAAAATTTAAACCTAATCCTCCAATTCAAAAAGGTCATAATCTTTCCCATGACCATATTCGGTAAGTTTTTTCAGGTTGAATATTTCATGACTATAAAGATCTTTTACGATATAATCATCCTTGTTTAAAATTTTGATGAGTTCAAATTCAGTTTCTTCTCCGAAATTGATCATTTTATACCTACGCCCTACACGTAGTGTATCAATTGATTGTGGCATTTTTATTTAAGTTTTATCAGCCAAATTAAAATTCTTTTGTTTTTTTTGACAACAAAAGCAGAATACATATCAAAAATAATCAATTGTTTAGAGGACGTGTTTGGTTAAAGGCAACTTTGCTGGCTGCCAGCAGTTTGACGGTAATGGCCGGTGCAACCATATCTCCTTCCCTGCCACAAATTCAGGATCATTTTATAGCTGTACCGAATGCAGAATTTCTATCCAAGTTGATTCTGACAATACCTGGTTTGATCATTGCTCTAGTTGCTCCCCTCTCAGGGTTGATTATTGACCGTTATGGTCGAAAAAAGGTATTGATATTTTCATTGATATTATACGGAATCTCCGGATTTGCCGGATTCTATCTGAGTAATCTGACTTTATTATTGGTCAGTCGTGCAATCCTTGGATTATCTGTGGCTGGTACCATGACAACAACAACAACACTCGTAGGTGATTATTTTACGGGATACAACCGCCGGGCCTTTTTAGGATATCAAGGATCTTTTATGGCCCTGGGGGGTGTTGTTTTTATCCTGATGGGAGGATACCTGGCAGATTTTAACTGGAGGTATCCATTCCTCATCTATACAGCTTCATTTCTTATTCTTCCAGGCGCAATATGGATACTCTATGAACCTTTGGTAAAACGAACCGAAAAGGTACTTGATAGTGATATATTTTTCTCAAAAAGATGGGTGTTTTATAATTACGTGCTTTCATTAATAACCATGTTGATCTTCTATATGATCCCGGTATATATCCCTTTTCTTTTAAATACCTACGAAGGAATCAGCAATTTTAAAGTAGGACTTTCCATTTCTGCCAGTACATTTTGCGGGGCTGTTACTTCTTTTCAATATAAAAGGATCAAACAATACCTGAATTTTTTCCAGATATATGGAATAGTTTTCCTGTTCATGGGGACTGGGTATTCAATCATTGCACTATCTGGCTCCTATGCAGGGGTCATATCAGGTCTTGTTTTAAATGGTCTGGGTTTTGGATTGTTTATGCCTAATAACAACCTGGTTTTATTGAACCTGGCACCTGAGGATTTCCGTGGAAGAATTTTGGGAGGTGTTTCCACTTTTACTTTTATCGGTCAATTTTTATCACCTGTTGTATTTGAACCTCTGAGGAGGTATCTTGGGAACATTCCACAAGGATTTTTATGGGTAAGTATGGCCCTGTTATTTCTTTTTATTTTGATGATGAGTTTAAATCGAATGTTAAACAGAAAATTGCTGGCATCATTTATCAATGAATAATCATTTCCGCGTTTTTTTATTTTCAGGTGGGGATTGTTTGTTCATTTCGTTATCAAATAAGATTCTGACTGGGGGGGATTCTGTATCATCATATTGACCGCTTTTTACCGCCCAGATAAAAGAAACCAGAAAAATTAATGCGACAATAACACTGAAAATGATCAGTAGTACAATAACCGACATTATATCAATTTATTAATTCTTGCCATCATAGTTACTGCAAAAGTAGCAAATAATACAACACTGATACTACTGGCCGGCATAAGTATTGCAGCAATGATAGGTGTCAATTTTCCCATGATGGCAAATCCCATTCCCAGTATATTATAAAAAAATGAAATTATAAAACTGGCAATGATGATGTTTTTACTGGTGTGAGAGAAAGAAATAAACTTATCCAGTTTTGCTAATTTCTCGGCATCTAAAATAGCATCGCTGGCAGGGGTAAAAGATGTAATATCTTCGGTAACAGCTACACCTAGATGACTTTTAACAAGGGCACCAGCGTCATTCAGGCCGTCCCCCAGCATCATAACCTGTTCTCCATTTTTTTGTAAGAAATGAATATAATCCAGTTTCTCGCCAGGTTTCTGATTAAATTTCATTAAAGTCCCTGAAGGAAATATTGATTTCAGATTTTCTTCTTCAGTTTCCCTGTCTCCAGATAATACAGTAAGCTTGAAGTATTTCCCCAAATGATCCATCAGTGAATCTAATCCTTCTCGATAATTATTTTCAATAAAAAATACACCTTTCGGATGTCCATCGATCGAAATATACACTTTGGAATATCTGGGATCTTTAATATCAGAAAAGGACTGCTGATTAGCGATTTCACCATTTAAAAACGCTGCAGAACCAATTTTGATATGGTGTCCGTCAACATTTCCATAAATTCCCTTACCTTTAATCTCATGATATCTTTGAATTGGATGATGTGTAAACATATCGTGAAAGTATGAAGTTAGTATCCTTCTACTTAATGGGTGTGTTGAATTTGTAAGCAAGTTTGAGATCCAGGATTTTTCCTTAATATTTATGGATTCCCCTTCAAAAATTATATGCCCTTTTTTACTATTGGTAAGTGTTCCTGTTTTGTCAAATACGATATGAGAAATTTTCATTAGTTTTTCTACGGTATGACTGTTTTTCAGGTAAAAATGATTTCTGCCAAATACATTCATGGTATTGCCTAAGGTGAAGGGAGTCGCAAGTGCAAGAGCACATGGACAGGCAACAATCAATACGGCTGTGAATACAAACCAGGCTTTAAAGGGATCAATGGAGAGCCATGTTACCAATCCTGAAAAAGCAATTATCAGTACGGTTGCCGTAAAATATTTACTGATTCGGTTAATCATAGATTCTATTTGACTACTTTCTTCCTTTTTAAAGGCCTCATTATTCCATAACTGGGTAAGATAACTTTGAGAAACCGTTTTTTGTACTGCCAATTCTATAGAGGTACCCATCTGGCGTCCGCCAGCATAAATCAGATCATTTTTATTTTTTTTTACTGGTTCAGATTCCCCTGTAACAAAACTATAATCTATGTTAGCTTCTTTACTAAGTAAAATGCTGTCGGCGGGGAGAATTTCGTTATTCCGGATCCTGATAATATCATTTTCCCGCAGATCTCTTACGGGAACAGTTTTATGGGTGCTATTGATTACTAGGGTTACAGCCAACGGGAAATACGAGCGGTAGTCTCTTTCGAAGGATAAACCCTCATATGTTTTATTTTGTATCCACCTCCCGATTAAAAGGAAAAATAATAGTCCGGAAAGAGAATCGAGATAACCAGGGCCAATTTGGAAAGAGACATGAATAATACTGACGATAAAAAGTGTAATGATTCCAAGAGAAATGGGTACGTCGATGTTTATATATTTCTGTTTTAAACCTGTAAAGGCCGATTTGAAATAATCCGTACTGCAATAAAATACGACCGGTAAAACCAGAGCAACATTTAACCAGGAAATAAATCGCTGAATGATTTTGTCATCAATGCCTTCAAATCCGAAATATTCAGGGAAACTCAATAGCATTATATTACCAAAACAAAAACCGGCTACACCGATTTTAACCAGTAAATCTCTGTTAACCGATTTTTGTTTTTTTCTGGTTTCCTGTTCCAGGCTGATATAGGGTTCATAACCAATAGTAGCAAGTGTTGCTACGAGATCTTTTAAAGTTAGAATCAATGGGTTGTAATCAATGAATACTTCCTTCTGAGTAAAATTAACCCTGGAATATCGAATTCCTTCTTTCAATTTATACAGGTTTTCAAGCAACCAGATGCATGATGAACAATGAATGGTGGGTATGTAAAAATGAACTTTCGCGGTTTGCCCTTCGCAAAAATCAAGGATCTTGTCCTGAATTTCTTCATTGTCAAGATAATTGTATTTTTCTCCAAAATCCCTGTTTTTTAAAGTAATTCCTGGATTTTTTTCCAGATCATAGTAATTACAAAGGTTATTTTCTCTCAGAATCTCATAAACTGTCTTACATCCATTACAACAGAAGTTCTTTTCATCAAAAAGGACATGCTCATCCTGGCAAATATCACCACAATGATAACATTCAATCTGTTTATCCTGTTGGTCGATTTTATTTTGTGGTAAATGACCCATATTTTATAAATCAGGGATTAAAAGTATTACAAAAAAGGGGTTTATGGAATGAAAAAAGTACTTTAAATGTTGTTAATGCCATTTTCATTAAAGGATTCGGTTAACAAATGTCCGATAGAATAATAATTACAAAATTTGAGTTAATTCAATCAAATTTTCCGGTTTAAATGTAAAAATGAATTTACCTGGAAGATTTATTAATTTTTCGGGTTAATTTGCACGGTTGTAACTTACAATAGTTATTCATTGATTCCTGTTTAATCTAGTTTACATGTCAAATTATAGGGTTTCTATCCGAAAAATATTCAGAACTATCATACTTCCCAGGTGGAAATTATTATTACTGGGAATTTTCCTGATTATAATCAATAGGTTGTCAGGTCTGGTACTTCCCGGAGCTTCAAAATATTTGATTGATGAGGTGATTGTTAAAGGTGACGTCCAATTAATGAAGTTATTATTAGCAGGAGTAGCCGGGGCCATTTTGGTTCAATCAGTTACTTCATTTTTTTTGACAAGGCTGCTCAGTGTGGAAGCCCAGCATCTCATTTCTAGATTAAGATCTGAAGTACAGCAGCATATAATTCACCTTCCCATTCGTTTTTTTGATAATACAAAATCCGGTGAGCTTGTTTCACGGATTATGACAGATGTAGAGGGTGTGAGAAACTTGGTTGGTACCGGTCTTGTTCAACTATTCGGTGGAGTTTTAACATCCGTCGTAGCACTTGTAATTTTAATTAAGATAAGTCCATTGCTTACATTATATGTTATTATTCCGCTTGCCGTATTTGGTTTAATTTCGCTTAAAGCATTTGGTTATATCAGGCCTATTTTCAGGGAAAGAGGTAAAATCAATGCAGACGTTACAGGCAGGCTCACCGAATCACTTAATGGGATCAGGATTATTAAGGGATTTAATGCCGAACAGCAGGAAATAGGTAATTTCTCAGATGGTGTGGACAAGCTGTTTCGAAACGTACGGAAAAGTCTTACGTCTACCAGCCTGGTTACCAGTTCCGCCACATTATTATTAGGTTTGGCGATGGTAGGGATTATGGCGATTGGAGGATACATGATCATGCAGGACCAGTTAACTGTAGGTGATTTTTTTGCTTTTACACTTTACCTTGGCTTTATGATCGCCCCAATTGTGCAAATGAGTAATATTGGGAGTCAGATTACGGAAGCGTTTGCAGGATTGGACCGTACTGAAGAAATCATGAATCAGGATCGGGAAATTGACGATCCCAGGCGGATTGTAGAGATTAGTCGTGTCAATGGCTTAGTTTCTTTTAAAAATGTGAGTTTCGCCTACGAACCAGGCAAAACTGTGGTGAAGAATATCTCATTTGATTCCCCACCGGGTTCGGTCACTGCACTTGTTGGCAGTTCAGGTTCGGGAAAGACTACCATTGCCGGATTATCAGCTTCATTTTTAATACCACAATCGGGTCTCATTACAGTGGATGATGTGGATCTATCGACAGTTACTTTGAATAGTTATCGAAAACAACTTGGCGTGGTTTTGCAGGATGATTTTCTGTTTGAAGGCACCATTCGTGAAAATATAATGTTCCCACGTCCAGACGCACAGGCCTATGAATTGACAAACGCAATAAAAGCTGCTCATGTAGATGAATTTACTGACCGGTTTGACAAAGGATTAGATACTCTTATCGGCGAACGTGGCGTTAAATTATCTGGTGGCCAAAGACAGCGTGTGGCTATTGCCAGAGCAATTTTGGCAAATCCGAGAATCCTGATACTTGATGAAGCAACTTCCAATCTTGATACTGAAAGTGAAGCATTCATACAGGATAGTTTAAGTCAACTGATGCACGGACGAACAACTATAGTCATTGCGCACAGGCTTAGTACAATTAGAAAAGCGGATCAGATCCTGGTGATTGAAAAAGGTGAGATTGTTGAAAGGGGAGATCATGAACATTTGATAAACCTTAAAGGTCGGTACTACGATCTTTATACATTTCAGGCCCGGATCTGATGTTATTTTATCTTTCATATGGAATTACTCTGGGACTTGCCTCCGGGTTTTCACCCGGCCCGTTGTTAACACTTGTAATTTCTGAAACTGTAAATCATGGACGAAAGGAAGGGTTGAAAGTAGCCATCGCACCCCTGATTACTGATCTTCCCATCATTCTGTTATGTTTTCTGGTTCTTTATTATATCAAGGATAATAACCTTGTTTTCGGGATTCTGTCTTTGGCCGGAGGCATATTTCTGGCATACATATCCAGGTATAATTTTAGTATAGGTGAATTCAGGCAAAATGAGAAGGTAGACATCACTTCCATGCAAAAAGGTATAATTGCTAATTTTTTAAATCCGGCACCTTATATATTCTGGTTGACCATTGGTGCCACAACCATCTTTAAGGGATGGAGTGAATCATTCATATTTCCTGTAGTTTTTATTGTTAGTTTCTATATATGTTTGATTGGTTCAAAGGTAATCATAGCTATTCTAGTCAGCCGCTCCATGCGATTTATCAGATCAGGTGTCTTTCGATGGATTAATTTTTTCCTGGGAATTCTTATACTATTCATTGCTGTTAAATTTGTATATGATGGTTATTTATATATTTGGAAAGCCATAAATCCGTAAATCATGACAACTCCAATTCCTCAGCATCCATCAGAGATTATTAAAAGTATCAGGAATCCACGGATTAAAAATTTTATACAATTACAAAAAGGCAGGGAGCGTAAGAAACAACAACTATTTGTTGTTGAAGGGGCAAGGGAAATTCATATGGCACTCGATGCTCGATATTCTTTTTCTCATTTATTTTATTGTCCGGCGATCCTCGGACCTGATACTTTTAAAAAAATTATAGAGAAAATAGGCCAAAAGGTTATTCTTAGTGAAATAACTTCAGAAATATATCAGCATATAGCGTACAGGAAAACATCAGAGGGAGTCATAGGCTGGGCAGTTCCCCAAAAGCATACTCTTAATAAAATAAGGCTTGCAGTTAATCCACTGGTTCTTGTTATTGAAAGTGTTGAGAAACCTGGAAATCTGGGTGCAATACTGCGCACTGCGGATGCGGCCGGTTTGGATTCAGTTATCATTTGTGATCCGCAGACAGATATTTATAATCCGAATGTGATCCGGTCAAGTCTTGGAGCAGTTTTTACAGTACCCATTGGCTTAGCTAGCTCCGCAGAAACGATCTTATGGTTAAAAGATCATCATATGTCCATAATATGCACATCTTTGAAGGCTCTCGTACCCTATACACAGATTAATTTTTCTGTTCCTTCAGCGATTGTAATGGGAACGGAAGCAACCGGACTCTCAACTACCTGGTTGAAGGCTTCTGACCGGAATATCATCATTCCCATGCGGGGTCAAGTGGATTCTTTGAATGTATCTGTCAGTGCCGGTATTGTGATTTTCGAAGCTATCCGTCAACGAAAGAAGGTAACCTTAAAATAAGGTGATTGTTGACCTGACTCGTCAGACGAAGGATAGCCGTCTGACGAGCATAGACGGTCTGACGGAGAGCCCCGGTCAGGTTAAAGATGGTAAAATGAGTCTCCATCACTTTTAAAATTGTTATCAATCATGTAAATTCAATAGAATATGCACTAAAAGCTTAAATGATAGCTATTCACATTTTTTATTAATTATTTTTTATTCAGGTCCTGGATATCCTAATTTTTAAATAATAAATCAATGAAAAACAACAGATGTATTACCCATTGCGGTTGTACGCACAACAGGCGGGATTTTTTAAAAAAATCGGCAATATTGACAGCTACTGGCTATTTCCTGGGTAGTCTAAACGTTTATCCGCATGAGAGAATTACCACTGGTCCATTTTTACGATCTAATGGCCCTGGCACTGGTTATATACCTAAAATAAAAGCTGCTTTTGTACGAAGAAAAGAGGATTATGGTATGTGGTGGCCAGGAGCGGTGTACGATGGAGAGGCAGCCAGGGAAGAGTATGCAGAACAGTTACAAATGTCTGCAGAAAAATTTAATCTGAACCTGGATCTTAAGGCTACACCTGTTTTCAGCCTAAAAGAAGCCGATGCATGGCTGAAAGAATCAAAGGAAAACAAGGCTGATGGCTTGATGCTGATACTTCTTGATCGCCAGCAACATGCCTGGCCTACAGCTCAAAAAGCAGCAGAATCGAGTATCCCAATTGTAATTTTTTCACCGCTTGGAACATCTTTTACTACAAATACCATTCACCTGGCAAATAAACCCGGTTGTGTTATTTACTCCACCAATGATTTTAACCAGGCAGAGTATGGATTAAAAATGCTGAAAGCAGGGGCATGTATGAAACGAACCCGATGTGTTGTTATTCAGGGAAAAGAGAGAAAAGAGACATTGTTAGCCGAAACAGGTATTACTTTACAATATATTCCAGCTGACACGTTTATTGACATCTACCAGACAATTTCAGTGAATGATGAAATAAACACCATGACCGATGAATATATAAGTCTGACGCAGGAAATAAGGGAAACAAGCCGTCAGGATGTAGTCAATGGGATTAAGAGTTACCTTGCAGCGGGGGAAATCTTAAAAAATGAAAAAGCAGACGCCATCTCTATGGATTGTCTGGGTGCGCTTGCAGACAAAAAGGTCAGTCTACCATGCATTTCCTGGTCCAGAATGAACGATAATGGCATCCCGGCTGCATGTGAAGGGGATATTGGTGCAATAGCTTCCCAGATAATAGTACAATATCTATTCGACCGGCCGGGCTTTCAACAGGATCCTGTGGCCGATACATCAGATGATACCTTAATTGGTGCACATTGCTCCTGCCCGACACGCCTGAATGGTTTTGATGAACCTCCCGAACCATTTGAACTGGTACATCATCATGGTAACAGGGATGCGGTGCCCAGAACCATCTGGAGAAAAGGACAACGTATTACCTGTATGGATTTTTTACCTGCAGAGGATATTGAAGGGGATCGATCACAAATGCTGATTTCAAACGGAACTGTTGTAGATAACATGAATGTTCCTCCTTCCGGTGGCTGTGTGGTTTCTGTAAAGGTAAAAATGGATAGAGGGCATGAAGTATTATCTTTCCCGGGATTTCACCAGTTATTCTTTTATGGAGAGTATAAGAAAGAACTGGAAGACTTCTGCCAGCTCTATAATTTTGATGCGAAGATCGTATGATAACAAAATACTTACCCCAAAATTGATATTTAATTCTGCTGAGAGATGGGAATGATTCTGGTTAATTAACTGGACAACAAATCCTTGCCTCCAGACCATCTTGACCGGGAAGAATCACTGCCCCTCTCACCGATTGGGTTAGGATATCATATTTTATTGGTGGACCAGCATTAAATTCAATTTCATGTACCGGAAGGCGCGATAAATTCGTGATTAGTAAACCTGTCCTCGGATGCATAACATGAATATATTCAAAGATTTCCGGATTTTTTTGTTTCCTTAATGAGGCAAGAACTGAAACACTTTGATCGATATAGATATCATTTACTTTACCGACATTTGATCTGATAATTCCTGCCAGATCAGATAAAGAAATATTTTCCAAGGTTTTATATTCCATTCTTTTCGAAGCCAACACAACCGCATTTCCAAAATAAGTTTTGGGAAATCCTTCTTCTATCCTTCTAAAATCAACCGGACAACTGATGTAACATATTTCTTCACTATCATTTGATGTCCAATCAGGAAGAAATTCTTTTGCCAGCAAGGCTGTTATGATATCATTATAGGACAATCTTAAATCGCAATCAATTTGGGCTTTAGAGAGTCGATCTTTTAATTCCTCGTTAGCAAAAAATTTAGTTTTCCACTTCAAATCTTTTTTAGCGACGGGTGTTCTTTTATTATCCATAAATAAACCAGCACGATCAAATACCTCCTTCTGTGTGATCAGTTCTTCTGTTGGTTCTTTTGATATTAACAATTGCCTTTGATGGATTGGAGGGAATATCTGTTTCCCATGAAATATCCTTGCCCAACTGGATAGAAAGTGGAAATAACTGAAACCATCCGCTATGGAATGAGAAATGCTGATACCCAGGACAGAACCATGAGGAGTATGCGTTAGTTTTATTTTTGTCAAAGGATTCCCTTCACGGGTATCTACCGGATTGATATAATTGTACTTTTCATCATTTTCCTCGAAAGTGATTTGCGATTCTAAAACTTCTAATATTAAACCGTCAGGAGATAATTCGAATGCATAAGTATGTTCATCGTATCTTAGAAGTTTGCTGGCAATCATCGGGAAAAATCCGAGTGTCTTTTGCAGACTTTCTTTAAGTTTATTTTCATTAATACGCTTGTTATAAACAAAGATGAATTCGATAGGGTAGGATCCTATTCCTGTGAAAATGTGGTCGATGGATGATAAAAGACTTATTTTTTCCATTTATAACAATTAATTTCAGGAAGAATCACTTTTAATTCATTCTTGTTGAATTAGATATCTCGATGAACCTTGGATCTTCCCTGATTTGATCTGACCAATTTTGTCCCGACCAACCTAACCAGCTATCATAATTTTCAAATCCTTTTTGATACCATTTTAATGCCTTTTCATTCTCACCGAGACCAAGATAAATAATGGCAATTTGAGTCGGTGGGGGTGCATTTTCATCCGGCAATTGAAGTAGGTAATCCAGAATCTCCCTTGCTTTTTTGATTTCCCCTGTTTTACCATAATTATAGGCCACCATAAAATTTGTATTATGTCCGACGCTTCTCTGTTTTAAGGTTTTCAGGGCTTTTTTATATAAACCCATATTTGAATATACAGATCCAAGGATAAAAAGAGTGGTGTTATTCCCAGGTTCTTTTTCAAGCATTCTCGTAAGTGTATTCACCGCCATTTCATGTTCCCCTGAAAAGGATAATAATAGGGCACCAATTACCTTATAATATTCATTTAATGGATCCAGGTTTATGGCTTTATTCATATTTTCTTTCATTGATCCTAAATTATTTTGATTTAAATGAAGCCAGGCTAAGTAATAATATATAAAAGGATAATTTGGATTTAACTCCTTTGCTTTATTTAATAGGATTTCACTATTTCTTAATTCAAATGAAAAAAAAGCCAGTAAACCTCTCAGATAATAGAGTTCCCATTGTTCGGGATTTATTAAGCTGGCGAGGGAGATACAATATTCAAGACTATCCTTTTGCTGTAAAAAAGATTTATACCCATAATGGATATCCATTAAAAAAGATTCAGCCAGACCGGCATAAGGAGCGGACCAGGTAGAATCTTCCTTTATAGCTTTTTTAAATTGTTCTCTACTCACCAATATGGTATTTCTTGACAAGTAATTTTCTTTTAGGAGACTTTGTCCTGACTGGTAATACTTAAATGCCTGGAGATTAATTTTTTCTACTTTCTGATTCGAAGCTTGAGATTTATAAAACGATCCTACAAGTACATTTGTTATTCCAGAAGCGACATCTCCTTGTAACCGGAAGATATCATCGAGTTGGCCATCATAACTTTCTGCCAACAAAACATTTCCCGAGTTACATTGAATGAGTTTGATATTGATATGAATGTCATTATTTACCACCTGAAAACCTCCCTCGATTATATTTTCTACACCCAGATCTCTGGAAATACGTTTTAAAGAAACTTCGGAATTTCGATATTTAAAGGATGAGGATCTGGCGATTACTGTAAATTCAGGTATTTTTGATAAATTGATGATGATATCATCAGCAAAGCCATCCCCAAGATAGTTAAGATCAGCATTCCTGCTTAAATTTTCGAATGGTAAAACAGCCATGGATTTACCAGCAATTTCAATCGTGGATTTGTTTTGGATTCTAGATTTAAAAAATTGGAGAATGGGGCTACTCTGATAAAAACTGAATATTAAAACGAATATTAGAAGTAATATTAGATAAATTCGGTTAAGTTTTATTTTTTTAATGAATTCATCAAAGGGTTTTAATTTCGGATGCCTTAAAACTGATATTTTATTTTCATCCACCTCAAGAGCATAAATACGGACAGGATCCTTAACATTTTTCAGGATAAATTCTTTAATGAATTGAGTGTATAGTCCACTTTTATTATCGATAAGTCTCTTTATATTTTCAGAAATATAAATTGTATTCGATTGTGCGGATTGTTCAATCCGTGAGGCTATATTTACTTCATCTCCAAATACATCGTTATCCTTAAAAACTACTTCTCCTTCATGTATCCCGATTCGTATCTGGATATTTTTTTCCTTGCAATCTGCCAGAATTTTACCACTTGCATAAACGGCATCTATGGCTGAATCGAATACTGCCAGAAAACCATCACCCATCTGTTTATAAAAAGTACAATAAAAATTTTTGAAATTCTCCTCATGAATTTTTCTGTTGATCTGAAGGACGTGAAGCGCTTTGGCTTCATCTTCTCCCATAATAGATGTGTATCCAACAATATCAGTAAATACTATGGCAGATAAACGGTGAATAGAATTACCCATTATAAAAAACTGAGGATTGCACGTGTGCTACAAGATATATAAAAAATTTCTAAAATCGATATTACTAAAAGTTTTTACTTACTGGTCAGAAAGAGTAATTAAAATTTTTTCGCCCTCCGTTACTGGTATTTTTCAGAATATCCAACATTTGTCTGTCCAGCAATTTTCCTTGGTAAGATTCATAATTACAATCGGCACGATCGCTATTAATTATACCAAAACTGCCTTCCAGGTTCCAGAGTGCATAGCCGACATTATATTCAGTAAAGATTGGGACGACATCGCTTAAGTATGCCAGTGTAACAGCGTGTGGCGTTTGATTATGAACCCCAAATTCCTGGATCATCACGGGGATGTTTTCTATTTTTGCCTCTTCAAACTTTTCGCGAAGGTTGCTTAAAATTAAGGAATTACCGAAGACATCTGTGATATCCCCTTCGGAATCTATTTTGTAGGTATCCTGTTTGGATCCCCAGGAGTTATTTCCCGGAATAATAATGGTCTCACTACTTCCGGATTTAATCGATATTGTATTATAAGTCATCCAGTCTCCATCAATGTTCGAAAAAGTTAACTTTGTACCATCAAATGGTAAGATCACGGAGTAATCTTTGTTGGAAATATTCTGATAGCCCCACTGGGTAAGAATAATTTCAGTCCAATCCTCTCCTTTATCCGATCCGCAGATAAACTGCTTTGTTAAAACAGCCTGATTGTCCAGTTTTATTTCGAGTGTGGATTCAATTGAGACTTGCTTTACATTGATAATTATTTCTGTGTCTTTCAGAAAGTTGCCTTCAAAAACCAGGGAGGATTGATAATCTGCTTTCCAGGGTCCATACAGATAATTGGAAATATCAATCATCGGCCATACTGGCTCTGGCCATAAATCAGAGCCTTCTACCCAGCTGGCTTTATAATGGGTTAGCGTAAAGGGATCATAAACATGGATTGCCTGAATGATATTTCTGGCATTCTTCAGAGACAAAATTAACTCATTACTATAATTCAATCCATCAACGAAAATCACCCTGTTTGGATTGATGTTATGAATTTGATCAATAGCTCCTTGCATGACTGTCACATACGTAAATTCATCCACACCACTGGGTTCATTTATCAGGTTAAAGCTCAGTGCCTCAATAGATTTGTTTCTATAACGTTCTGCAAAGAACTTCCAGTGATTCACGAATGCATCCTGGGCATCTTTATCTGTCCATAAATTTAATTGTTGATTTCTGGGAAGTAGATTTGTTTTATTGACACTATACCCCGGGGCACGATGAAGATTTAAACATACATGTACGTCATGTTTTTCGCCCCATTCAATCGCCTTGTCGATTTCAGATATCTCACTTTCAATGAAATCATTCCAATCCGCATATTCAGTATACGTTAGATAATCCAGGGGTAGGCGCACAAAATTAAAGTCTAAATCATTTACCATGATGAATTCTTCTTCCGAAAATCCTTCATTTGACCAGAATAAATCAAATTTTCCCTGGAGGTTGAAGCCCTTGAGGTTTGAACTGAACAGATCAAGATCGATTGGTGTATATTCTGGTATCGGCTGGATATCTTCTTCAGTTTTGCAACCATAAAAAACTAAAGACAGAAAAATTAAAAAATTAAAGACACGTTTTATCATGACTTTCGAATCCAGTTAAGAAAAATAATCTCTAAAAAAAGCTAATAGAAATGGAGAACATTACAAATATAAACAATTAAGCTGGCTAGAAGCAGATATTTTCAATGAAGTCATTTGCCCTTACGGATTATACTGAATGTACAATTTCGAATTGTGCCAGACTGTATAACTCAATATAACTTTCCTCTCCTCTTAATCTGACCGCACCTAATTTTTCGGCGTGGAATTCATTTTTGATATCCAGTTGATTTAACAATTAAAATTCATAATAAACTATTGTAAAAAGGAAATTATTCACCCCGTAAGTTTTATAGAAATATTGTTATAAATTGCATTGAATAATTTTTTCTATCCATGAAAGTATTAAAGTATTTTTTAGCAGCATTGTTATTAATTATATCAATCCGGTGCCAGTTTGAACAGTTGCCAGTTTCAGAAAACAGCATAACCGTGGATATCAGTAATCGGGGAGCTCCAATATCAACTTATATATATGGTCAGTTTATCGAACATTTAGGCCGCTGTATTTATGGAGGTATCTGGGCGGAAATGCTGGAGGATCGAAAATTTTTCTACCCGGTCACACCAGAATACAAACCCTGGGGTACGAAAAAGGATGCATACTGGAAGGCTGGAGAGTTTAAGATTTTGGAAGCCTCTCCATGGAGGATCCTTGGATCACCAGATGCTATTATCATGATGGCAGAAGATCCTTTTGTAGGAGAACATGATCCACTCATTATCCTGACAGATAAGGATAAAAAAAATGGAATAGGACAGGAGGGACTGATGTTTATAGAAAATAAGGAATACACCGGACGTATTTACCTCGCTGCTTCTTCACCTGAGATTACGATACGTTTGCAGCTAACCTCCGGGAACCAGGAAACTTTTACTATAGCTGAATATATGGATATAGGTAATAGTTATGAGCTATATGATTTTAGTTTTGTATCACCGTTGACGATGGAAAATGCTTCATTTGAGATCGTAGGTTCCGGTATGGGTTCTTTCCGGATAGGTACTTTGTCACTCATGCCTTTGGATAACGTTCAGGGATTTAACAGTGAAGTACTGATGTTTATGAAGAACCTGGATGCGCCCATTTACCGATGGCCCGGAGGTAATTTCGTCAGTGGATACAACTGGAAAGATGGGATTGGTGATCGTGATAAAAGACCTCCCCGCAAAAATCCGGCATGGACTGGCATAGAACCTAATGATGTTGGAATTCATGAATACATGGAGCTTTGCCAATTGCTTGAAACCGAACCATTTATATGTGTTAATACAGGTCTTGGTACAGTAGAAGAAGTCGCAGAACAGGTTGAATATTGCAATGGACCCGTGGAGACACCAATGGGTACGTGGCGGACAGAAAATGGAAGACGTGATCCATTCAATGTACATTACTGGGCGGTTGGAAATGAGATGTATGGAGAATGGCAGCTTGGGCATATGCCACTTGCTTCGTATGTGAAAAAACATAACAAGGTTGCAGAAGCCATGTGGAAAGTGGATCCTGACATACAGCTGGTAGCGGTGGGACAGGTGGGTGAATGGAGTGAAGCTATGCTTACCGAATGTGCTGATCATATGAATCTTTTGAGTGAACATATTTATTGCCAGGAAGAGGAGGATGTGATCAAACATGTAAGACAAATTCCTGAAAGTATCCAACGTGTGGCCTCTTATCACAGAAAGTATCGTGATAGTATTCCAAATCTGGCAGGAAAAGATATCAGGATTGCCATGGATGAGTGGAACTACTGGCATGGGGATTATCTCTATGGTGAACTTGGTTGCCGATATTTTATGAAAGATGCCCTGGGCATCGCTGCCGGATTTCATGAGTATTTCAGAAATAGTGATCTGTTCTTCATGGCAAATTATGCGCAGACAGTCAACGTGATTGGAGCCATCAAGACGACTAAAAAAGATGTTGAATTTGCTGCGACTGGTTTGGTACTGAAATTATACAGAGACCATTTTGGAAGTATTCCTGTTGTGGTTGATGGTGTACCGGATACATTGGATGTTTCGGCAGCACTGGATTCAACAGGAAATCAACTAATGATAGCCATTATGAATCCGCTTGACAAAAACATGGATTTTTCATTGGAAATGATGGATGGGGAAATAAAGGAAATTGTGGAGGCCTGGGAAATAGCAAATCCTGATCCAATGTCTTACAATGCACCTGGTGAAGATAGAATGATTGACATAAAAAAGATACAGGTATCAAATACTGAATTTGTAGAAGTTAAGCCATATTCCATAACGATGATTAAAATGGACTTACATTAACATCTGTACAAAATCCGGTTTTATATATTAGCCAATCAGCTGCAAATTTGTACTTATTTCTTGGGTTTACGGGGCAGAGAATGGATTACATCCTTTGAATACAAATAGTTCCTTAAAATGTGCCGGGAGAATATAGGTTACTATATAAATAAAAAGGTAGATCAATTTAATTTCGTTGGATAATTTTTTCTTAAGGGAGATCTTTTTATGTAATGATAAAATTCCTGATTGTTTTTAAAAAACCTTCATTTATCATTTCAGCAGTAGTATCTACACAATTGAAAATGTATATGTTTATATAAAAAAACTGAAGAAGGAGAGAAGTTTATTTTATATATCCAATGGAAAATACATCATATCCGTTTTCTTTTCCCATCTGCATGGCAGGTTGGATTTCCATAATCGCCCCACCCCAATAGTTGAAATCAAAATTATGTGGAGTTTTGAACCAACTTTCAATATTCATGATAATCTCTATTTCTTTTGTGTTATCCTTTTCGATACTAAAAGATGAGTCAGGCAAGCTAACGGTAAAATAATTTTGAACAAATGCATAGATCGAATCATAATCAATTACATCACCTTTATATAATTGACCGATCCCAAGGTGAAAGTTATAGAATTGTTCTTCGTTGCTTTCATCCAACCATTTTCCATTGATCATCATATAGTGATACCCCCCACCCAGGAGATCTGGCCACATCATTTTATCCTCAGGTGGATTGACAAACATGAAAGATTTATTTTTTTCCTCTGGTATACCAAAAATAAATGTAATAGAATCATAAGTTCCTGTGGGTATATCATCAAAAACATTCCAAGTGATTGTAGATGGAATATCAATTTCAACATAATGTATATCCTTCCAATCGTCAAGCATTTTTTTTGTTCCGTCAGATTTATGAAGGGTAACATCAGAAATAAAATACATCACTTCATTTATTTCATAAGGATTTCCGGCTGCGTTAACATACATCATGGAATCTGTTATTAAAGGCTTACCATCAACAAAATGATTGAATTTTAATGTAAGATGGCCCATATCCTGTTCGCGTTCGGGTTCCACTTCGGTTCCGTCATTACAGGAAATAAAGATAATACCTGTACATAAAATAAGGAATATTATTATATTTCTCATTTTCATGGATATTAAATGTTAACACGAATGGTTGCGAAAAATACCCTTCCAGGTTCATAGAGATTTGTTTTAGTTCCAATAATTCTTCGGTTCAAGTGTTCGTAATAAGCTCGGTCAAAAATATTGGTAATCCCTGTATTTATTTCAGCATATTTATTAATCTTCCATCTCAATGCAAAATTAAGCACACAAAAACCAGGTGTATCTGGCTCATAAAATGCCTCAGAAGTATGACGCTGATCGGCTACCGCCCGTATTGTCAGTCTGGGGACCAGGTTTCCCTTCAAAAGTTTATAATATACATTCAGGGTTGCTTCCAGTGGAGGTATTTCGGGTAAAGCATCATTCTTGATTTCAACGGCATCAATCACTTCAGTTCCTTCAGTTATATATTTTGTAATAGAAGGAATTACGCCATATGTGTACGCTGCAACAACACTACCTCCAAGTTTATACTTAATTGGAGATGTAAATCCGAATTCAAAACCTTTGGAAGTAATATATTCTGTGTTGTAAAATTGCTTAACCCCTGGAGCACCCGGTGACTGGGGAGTAATCACAGAAGAAGGCAACAAGTTAGCTGTAATATAGTCTTGCACATATGAGTAGAAAAAATTCAAATAAATATTCCCTATTTTTTCTTCATTGAAATGTAGTGTTAGATCGATCTCATTGTTAGTTTCCGGTTTTAATTGAGGATTCCCAAGGTAATCATACTTATCATAGCCAACAGGCAAAAGTTTTATATATCGCTCAAGCATATTTGGACTTCTTGTACCCCGGCCAAAAGCAAGAGAAACATTAAACCAACGGTTGACCGTTTTTGTGATCCCAATGCTTGCACTTAAATTAATATATTGTGAATTTACCTCATTAAAGTAATCGATCCTATCATTTATTATCTTAAGCGTATCTCCTGACGTCGCCCTGTTAAAATCACCGCGAATACCAGCATTTATTTCAAACGATGAGAAAAAAGTTTTGTATTCGGCAAATAGTCCTGCATTTTGAATCAAAGCATCCAGCCATAGATTTTTAACATTGATCGAGGTGGTTTCCATCATGGTCATGACCCCAATTCTTTTTCCATCTTTTTTTATGTTTTCATAATCAAGACCCGCTAGAATACTATGCTTTGATAACTGCATGGACACGTTGGCTCGCCCGCCTGTATTAATTGCATTAACATCTGCAACCATTTGCATAAAGGAATAGTTTGGCCGTTGGCTGTTGTCCATAATATGTTGTATATCCGACCGATATATTTTTACATCCACTGATTTGACAAAAGGACTTAAATTTTCAGCAGCATAATCCATCGATATAATATAAGTATCATCCGTTTTCTCATCCATTGGTAAGGCTGGATACATCACATCTCTACCATGAACTCCATCATAAGATAGCATGAGGTGATGATTTGGTTTTAATGAAAAGCCAAGTTTACCTATGTAATTGTATTTCCTAAAAGCTGAGCTGTAGGTTGTATCATTACCCTCCCGGCTACCACTTTCATAATTTCCATAATTCCTGTATCCACCTCCGAGTTGAAAATATATTTTTTTGTTCCCTCCATAAACTGTCCCATGTACTTTTTTTCCATTCCAATTAGATTCATGCCCATAAAGCACGTTTGCATGTACTTCAAATTTCTCAAAAGGACGTGGATTTTCAGAAATAAGATTGATAACACCCCCAAACGATGGGCCATATTTTAATGAAAAGGGCCCTTTTATTATTTCTATATTTTCAATATCTTCTGCTTCTATATGGGCGGAAACAGGATCCATACGGTTAGGACAACCACCTTCTATTTTTACTCCATTGCTTAAAATTACATTCAACTGGCTGTATTTATATCCGCGAACTACCGGATCTATGGATGCACCTCCCCGACGTATTCCGGAAACATTGGGAATACTTCTTAAATAATCTCCCACATCACGTGTGTAGTTATTTTGAAGCTCCTTCTTACTTATATAGTTGGAAGCAATATATGACACTTCATTAATTTTCTTATCCTGTATTACAATAGAATCAAGCATCACAGTTTCTTCTTCCTGTTGTGCCAAACCTGAAGGAATCAGATAAATAAAAAATAAAACGAATAGTAATAAATCCTTTTTCAATGTATTATGAAAAAATACAAATGTTGAAAAAATGAATAATCTCATAATTAAAAAATTTCAAAATTTCACCATAATAAACTTGAGCTGAAGTTCCCTTTTTTTAAATCTGATTTTTTTATCAAATTCTCGGCTTCATTTAGATTAAATGCGTATCTTATCTCATCCTCGAATATTTTTAACCAGGAGTGTCTCAGATCTCTGATAAAAAGGTTTCCATCAGGTTTTAAAATGCGATTAATTTCATTTAGCATAATAATCGGATCATCGATCCAGTGAGCCATATTTACATTAAATACAACCTCAAATGATTTATCTTGAAATGACAATTTTTTTTACGTCTCCTTTGATAAATTGTACACGGTCATTTAAATTATGAATGATCTTTAAATGATTTGCATATTCCAGTAAAGGATCTGAAATATCAATCCCGATGAATTCACATGATGGTAGTTGAGTGGCTAAGGTTATTATCATGTGACCGGAACCACAACCACTATCAAGGATTTTACCTTCTACGATATTCAATTTTTTCAGTCTTTTTGCATAGTTATGGCCTAGTTTTCGTAATATTTTGCCGCGGCTTTTAATATAATGCCGAGCAAAATCCGGAACGTTAAAATTCTTCTTATTTGATTTCATTTGGTTATTTCTAAACAACACTGACCATGCCCAAAACCACCCGCCAGGTTAAGCAAATTTGTAGATCCGCATTCCGGACAATGTGTGAGTATTAGTCCTATTTTTGTTTTAAACATATACCCACAATTCGAACATTGAATAATATTTTTTCTGAAATGTATACTCCCTCCTTCGATTGTCAATATTTTCCCGCTTACTAAAAAATCAGCAATTTTTTTTCTCGCTTTTTCAATCAATCTTGTAAATGTGGATCGGGATATTTCCATCTCTTCGGCTGCCTCTTCGTGCGAAAGTTCATTAAAATCAGCCAGACGTATTGCCTCATATTCATCGAGGGAAAGCAATATCCGGGTCAATAATTTTCCTGGAATGCCTACGGGTTTAAATTCCCCAAAAAGGGGAGGCTCGTGGACGATCCTGTTATTTTCCGGTCTTGGCATATCTGTAAAGGTTATTAAGTACACTAATATAATGAACATATGTGCACAACACAAAAAAATTCTTCTTTTGTTTTTTATCATATGCAACATTGTTGCACAAATTACAAATGATTACCTTTATGGTATTATTTTAATATTCACGATTATCATGTTTGTGCGATTTTTTTGGACCGCATTGATGATGGGAATCTTGAATTTGGCAAGTGCACAAAATACACTATGCGGAACAATAACAGACCAGTCTGATCAACCCTTACCCGGTACCAGTATTTTCTTTCCCGGGTTGAATAAGGGTACAATTGCAGGTAGGGAAGGTGGTTATGAAATCGGGAACATCCCAAATGGAAAAATTAAGATACAATTTTCGTTTGTGGGATACCATACCCAAATTGTTACAATTGATGCAATTGATAGCATAATCATATTAAATATAAAACTTCACGAAGTTCCTATTGAGGCGCAGGAAATTGTCATAACCGGAGGATATATTTCCGCTCAGCATGATAATGCAGTGAAGATTGATGTTTTAAAAAGAGAACCTATATATCGATCAGGGAGCTCAAACTTTATGGAAGCTGTCACCCGTATTCCCGGAGTAGATATGATTGCAAGAGGACAGGGTATTGTTAAACCTGTGATCCGGGGTCTTTCCATGAATAACGTATTGGTTTTAAATAATAGTATTCGTATTGAAAATTATCAATACGGTGAAAATCACCCGTTAGGTGTTGACGGAAATCATGTTGGTAAGGTTGAAGTTATCAAAGGCCCGGCATCCTTGCTGTATGGTTCGGATGCGATAGGTGGGGTAATTAATTTTATCAGTGAACAACCTGCCCCTGTAGGTCAACTCAAAGGAGATTACATGGCTAAAATGTATTCCAATACTAATGGAATAAATCATGGTCTTGGAATTAAGGGTGCTACTAAAAACTTGTTTGGTGAAATGAGAGTGGGACAAAGATCACATTGTGATTACATACAGGGAGGTGGTGAGTTCGTCCCTAATTCCCGATTTAATGAACACGCTATCAGTTTAAATATGGGATATTCAGGCAGGATCGGAACAATTAAATTGTTCTATGATTATTTATATCAAAATTTAGGGATGACAACCGCTCAGTCTGTTCAACTGGTCAATAATCGAAGCAGAAAAAACGAATTATGGTTCCAGGACCTGAATCATCAGTTAGTTTCACTCCAAAATAAATTGTTCTTTGTTAAAACAGTCTGGGAATTTAATCTGGGCTATCAACATGCCCTTCGTAAGCTACAAACCGTTTTTGAAATACCAGATATTGAAATGCAACTCAATACCTTGACATTGGATTCTAAATTTTACCTTCTAAATGAGGAAGACAAAGAAATTATTATAGGGATTCAAGGGATGAATCAGCATAACAGAAATCAAAATGATCAAAAAATAAAACTACTAGCGGATGCTGATATCAATACTTTGGGTTTTTTTGGTGTAGTACAACATACTTTTTTTTACAAATTAAAAGTTCAGGGTGGTCTTCGATATGACATTTATGGTATCAAAAGTTTTGCTACTGGTATTGAGGGTGAACCAGGTTATAAAAAGCCGATCACAAATAATTTTCAGAGCCTGAATGGTTCTTTAGGAGCTACTTATCATTTTAATAATAAACTGCTTTTCAGGTCAAATTTAGCCAAGGCTTTCCGTGCTCCCAATTTGGCGGAATTAACATCAAACGGAATACATGCGGGTCGTTATGAGATAGGAAATGAAAATCTTAATCCACAGGAAGCCATTGAGATCGACCTCAGTATACATTTGCATACCGATAATATTACATTTGATATAGCTGCATTCAGTAACCTTATCACGGATTACATTTATATTAAACCCACGAATGACACTACACAGGATGGCGAATCCATCTTCCGTTTTTCCCAGTTAAATGCTAATCTTTACGGTGGAGAGGCTGGATTACATGTTCACCCCAATATTTTACCCTGGTTACATTTACAGGTTACCTATTCCCATTTGATTGGAAAACAGCAAAATGGGGAAAACCTTCCCTTGATTCCTGCAAAGAAATTTCGTTATGAAGTAAGAGCAGAATGGAAACAGCTCGGATTTATGCACAATCCGAGTATTCAGCTCTCGGCTATAACAGCACTACCTCAGCAAAAGATATCACCGTTAGAAAGTCCGACAAAAAGCTACAGGGTTTTTAGCGCCAGTTTGAATACTGAGTTTAAAGTGGGTAATCAGTATTGGAATTTTGGTTTGGGGATGAATAACATCTTTGACATTCAATACTTTGACCATCTTTCTACGTTGAAGCAGCTAGGTTTTTTTAATCAGGGACGAGAGATGAGTATTCGATTACGAATTCCTTTTGATATTGTTAAAATTGAATAAATACATTTTCATCTTTTTATAGATCCCACTGAGATGAGTTAGGCGTGTAACTATAAATTCGACAAGGATTTAATAAAGCAGTAGATTAAAATTTAAGATCTTCAACTAAAACAAAAAAGCCAGGAAATTTACCTGGCTTTTTTATCTATATTGATATACTTATTAAACTAAAGGTATATCATACCCATCCCGGTAATGCCTATGATAATACAGTTCGGCCTGTGGATCATCAACAAATACCTCTTTAGTGGGATCCCACTTGATCGGTCTTCTCAAATCATCTGAAATATTACCCAGATTACATACAGTACATGTACGATGTCCTATTTCAACGGTCGCAACAGGATCTTTTCTGTCACGAACGGCCCAAATAAAATTTTCCTGGTGGGGTATCCTGGTTTCGTAGGGTCCGGATGCATCGTCTGTTTTTTCAGGATCATATGTTTTCTCAGATCCTTTAAAATATCCCCTGGAAACCTCAATCCATCCATCCTTACCAACAAATTTTACCCCTTTAGTTTTTTGTTCATTGAAAGGTTCCTGGGTCATTTTCACTCCATTGGCATATATCCAGGTCATAAATTCATGATCTTCATACCCGGCCGGGATTACTTCCACAGGTCCACTATCATCCATACCCAGGCCCCACTGAGCAATGTCAAACATATGGGCTCCCCAATCAGTCGTAAATCCACCCCCGGTTTCTTTATACCATCGCCAGGCACCCCAAATGGTTTCATCCTTTGGTGGATCAAGGCTGATAGGGGGGTTTAATTCATGATTATAATGCACATAAGGATTTGGCCCGAGCCAGAGGTCCCAGTTGAGGTCAACAGGGATGATCTCCTGAGGAAGATTGTAAGGTGTCGGAGGATCTCCAACATAGGCATAAACATGAGAAATTTCACCTAGTTTGCCTTCCTGAACCAGTTTTACAGCATGCTGAAAAGTTGAATCTGATCTTTGCTGACTTCCAACCGCTAAAATTTTATTGTATTTACGAACGGCTTTTCGTAAAACTTCTCCTTCCTTAATGGTAAAGGTCAGTGGTTTTTCCAGGTATACATCCTTGCCTGCTTTGATCGCTTCAACAGCAATGAGGGCATGCCAGTGGTCAGGTGTTGCAATTACAACAGCGTCGATATCATTCCGGGCCAGAATATCCTGATACCTTTCATAGGTTTCCACCTCCGTACTACTTCCATATTTTGCTTTCACCCTTTTTTCAAATCTTCTTCGTTTGATGCCATACACATCACATCCGGCAAGTACTTTTACTCCATCGAGACTCATAAATCCATTAAGCAGAAACGTCGCCTGACGCCCTAAGCCGACAAATCCGAGGTTTATGGTTTCATTGGGTCTGAAACTTTTAAAACCAGGTAAGATCATAATTCCTGCAGCTCCGATCAACGATTTTCCCACGAATGACCGCCTGGAAAGGGTATTTGATTTTTTATTTGACATTTTAATTGGTTTTAATTAAAAAATTATACAAAATTCATTCCATTTGAGAAATCAACATTTCGTTCTTCCAGAAATTGGAAAAAAGCTTGTAAAGATAATTAATTAGGAAGAGTTTTTTTAAATGTATTTGTATAAGAATATGCTAATTCGAAAAATATACAAGTGCATAAAAGATTAAGTTAATAAACACATTCACCCTAAGAATTCCACATAGAGGGTTGTAAAATTATTTTGTGCTGGCTAGTTCTTTGAAAAAAAAAAGAAACACAAAAAATATATACTGATAAAAAATTAAATAAAAAGTAAATCAGTTACCTGGTAAATATACGATAATAAAGAATAATAGATGCAAGGAGAATCATAAATAAACAATATTTATTTATTTATTCCTTTCATGAAAATATTAATAAATCATGATTGATAATTCAGGTTTGTATTAGAACATAGTAGGAATGGGTTTTCAAGTAAAAAAAAATGAAATGTGTTTCTTCCATATTTAATCAATAAATTTCGACATCAAATTTTTTTAATATGCGTGGAGGCGTAATTTTTAGATTATGGATCGGCTTAATTGTTCTATATAGTAATGTACACGCTCAACCATCACTTCAGATAGGATCAATTGAAAAAGCGCCATTGATTGATGGATATTTAGATGAAGATGTATGGAATTCATTTGATTCCGTAGTTCAATTTATTCAGCTGGAACCTGAAAAGGGAGAGACGGCCAGCAGGAGAACCATCGTTTATGCCGGACAGTATGAGAAAGACTTGTATTTTACTTTTGTATGTTATGTTCATTCAGCAGATGAAATAGTAGCCCGGATTCAACGGAGAGATCAGGCAGATGATAGTGATGATGTTATCGCCTTGGTCCTTGATACCTATTTTGATAAACGGACAGCTTTGCTCTTTATGGTAAATCCACTTGGCACGCTCACGGATGCCAAGGTAACAGATGATGGGAAAAATATTGATTTTAACTGGGATACTGAGTGGCAAGCCCAGGTTGGTATATATGAACATTCATGGATTGTGGAAATACGAATATCCCTTAAGAACATTCAATTTTCTCCGGAAAGTAGTCGTTGGGGTGTCAATTTTGGTCGTGTTATCAGAGCCAATCAGGAAACGAGCTGGTGGTCGGAAGTAACTGAAAATTTCAGGGTGTCGCAAAGCGGCGTTTTGACAAATATTCAACCAGGAAGGCAAAGGAACAGCAGACTTATTTTGTTCCCATATGGCACCCTAAGATATGAAAACAGCGATATATCTGAAGTGTATGATGAAATCAAAGCAGATGCAGGAATTGACCTGAGGTATAACATCGGATCCAACCTGGCCCTTAATTTGACCTATAATCCTGATTTTGCAACAGTGGAAGGTGACAGGGAAATGATTAACCTGACCCCCTGGGAATTGCGTTTTCCCGACAAGCGAATATTCTTCCAAGACGGGAATGAAATGTTTAACACCCGGATAAGTACCTTTTATTCCAGAAGGATTGGAGACATGCAGTGGGGAGGTAAGATGATCGGAAAAACAGGTAAATATCAGTTCAACGGCCTATTTGCCAGAACTGAAAAAAATAACATTACAGGTGAATCACCTGCCTGGCATAATGCTTTACGAATTAAAAGAGATATTTTTAAATCATCCATCCTGGGAATGACCTATACCGATAAAATTACAGATAGTATATATTACAGATCATTAAGTCTTGATTACGTATTAAACCTGAGTAAGACATGGAAATTAACTGGTCAATTCGTGGGTAGTGGACCAGGTGATTTTGCCTCTCATTCAGCATGGTTTGTGCGATTTGCCCGGGAGAATAATATTTATCATTATCATGTCAGATATTCGAATATTGGGCGTAATTTTCAGGAAAACGTCAATCAGACTGGATTTATCCCTGATGATGATCGGCATGAATTGGATAGTGATGTACGGTATCGATGGTGGATCAATAAAAAAGCCCGTTATTTTGATGTATCAGGACGGAACAATATTTTCTGGAGCCAGGATGGTATTTTACGAAGCTGGTATTTGACTTATGGCAGCAGGCTGTATATGCAGAACAGGTTTAGTCTGGATGTTGCATATAATAATGAATACAAATTGCTTGATAAGGATTATTACAATCATTTTTATGAGATAAAACTGGGCTATAATACTGACGAGGCAACTTTTGGAGAAATAAGTTACACAATCGGCCGGAATTTTGACAGGGATTTTCAGTTGTGGGAAGGGACAGCCCGAATACGACTATTTAAACGGTTGAATCTGACTTATGAATTAAATATTTTGAAGTACGATCCGGATCCTGATAATAACAGTACGGTAATCAATGTGATTGGAGCAGATTATTTCTTTAATAAAGATTTATGGATTCGAATATTTACTCAGAATAACAGCCATATTAATAAATTTTATTTTTATGGATTATTTGGGTGGCGTTTTAAACCTCCTTTTGGTGCTGTTTACCTTATTTTCAGTTCTGACCGGTTTGATATTTTTGAACCGGAATTAACAGAAATGCAGTCTAATATATTGTTTCTTAAAGCTACATATCCAATACAGATCTTTTAATTTTTTAAAAGATACGATTTGACTTAACAGCATTTGTTTTGATTTTCCATTTGGACCGGAGGGCAGGGAACCGAACCGTATGAACAAAAAACACAACAATCTCCTTTTTTTGGCCGGATCAGCTGCAAACATTCCTCACACTCATAAAAGAACTGGCAGGCATCAGCAGGCATTGTTTCTTCCTTCTGAAAACCGCAATTAGGACATGAAATGATTGATTGATATTTGATTTCCATATTTAAAATATTTTCAGGGAAAAAATGAAAAATTTTTCTCCCCCTCGATCCAATATCGTCAAATTAAGTAACTCGTTAACGAAAATGGAGGGCGGCAGCTCCTAATATACCGGGATGTTCTAATGAGGATGCAGTTAACCTGAAATGTTTTAAAGAGTTTTTAAAAGCAAAATCTTTCAGAATTTCCCAGATCCATTTTTCGTATAAATGTAGTGATTTAGAAACGGATCCGCCCAGGATGATTTTTTCCGGGTCATAGGCATACAAAATGGCTTCGATGGCCTTTCCGAGATGATTACCGAATTCTTTCCACATGCTTTGTGCTTCTTTATCTGCTTTTTGTGCCAGTTCGGCAGCAGTTTTAGCGGTAATACCAAACATGTGTTCGAAAAACTGACCGCTGCAATAATATTCATAATTATGATCGAGGTAGCCCATCATACCGAATTCACCTGCCATACCATTAGGTCCGGAGTACAATTGATCATTAAGGATAATTCCTCCCGCCATTCCAGTGCCTACGATCAATCCGATAAATGAATTAACGTTTTTACCCTGACCGTAATATTTCTCTGCCAAAGCAAAACAGTTGGCATCATTCTGTACTTGGAGCGGTATATGATAATGTGATTCGAATATTTCCTTTACATTCTCCTTCTTCCATGCCGGTATATTTATCAGTTCATAAACAATACCTTTTGCATCATCTACCGGTCCGGGAACACCCAGCCCAATTCCCTGAATATTGTCTATCCCTAACCTTTCTATTAACCCAAATATCTGTTCAATTACTTCTTTTGGGGTTCCTTGAGCATTTACTTCGTCTGATTCGAGCCGGATTATTCCGGTAGCATTAACCAGGGCAGCTCTGACATTAGTGCCTCCCAGATCGATTCCGATAATTTGTTTTTCGGGCATGATAAATGAGAAATTAATAACAAAAAAATGAAAGTTCTAAAGATACAGAATCTTCAATAAAGATATATATATTTTAGCGTGGAGACTTAGCTAAAAAAATCGGAAATGATTTCGACTATGTATCCAGCTAGTATATTTAAATATTTTCAAAATCCTTCTGCAATTTATTCAGACTATTCACTGAATTCTGGGGAATGATTCCTTTCTTATCAGGAGGGACATTTAGCAAAAGGTTTACCTTTCTCGCTTTACAAATCAGTCGCATGCCCAGGAGCTCTGCATCCGACCGAAGTGTATCATTTTCCTGCCAAAACCATTCATATCCAATCGGGTCACACACTTCGCCCGGTATGTAATACTCTTTGGGTTCACCAATTGTCTCTGTTATTGTAAACCACGGATCATAGCCTCGGTTGGAGGAAGGTAACCATCTTTCTATGGACATCAGATCAGTAGGCCAAGCATAATTGTATTTCAGTTCCGAACCATCTCCGAATCCGCTGTTCATCATAATGATGGTATCAGGACTTAATTCAATGATTTGTTCATACTGTACCCTTCGGCCATCTGCGCCTAATACTCCCGGAATATCGATCCACATTTCCATTACCGGTCCGTAATTTTGGATCAGTTCCTCTACCTGGTTCAACTGGAAATCCCTGTATTCCTGGGTAGTGAAAGCATTTTCCCAGCCCGTGATAGTTGGTGTTTTTGATCCAAACAGATTGTGATTATCCCATGAACAATAATAAAAACCGGGCAGAATTCCATATTTATGGCAAGCATTTACAAAAGCTCCCACTACATCCGTTTTATTGTCGCTGGTACTGACGTTATAATCCGTATATATTGTTGGCCACAAACAGTGACCGGATACATGCTTTGTAGTCAGCACGGCATATTTCATCCCGGCATCTCTGGCTACCCGAATCCACTGATCAACATCCAGGTGTGTAGGATTATATATGCTAGAGGGTTTATCTCCTGGCGACAGTTCTTCCCCATCAAAAGTACTCATGCCGAAATGGATGAACATTCCATACTCGAGGGATTCCCATTCTTTCAGCTTTTCAATAGACAAACGTTGGGCTCCTTTTATATCTGAGTTTTTATCATTTGTGGTTATTACCTGGATGTATTGATGATTTAGTAAATTTCCTGCTATGGGCAATCCAATCAATGCTGAGGTTGTGTTTTTAATAAAGGTTCTTCTGGATGTCATAATGTGGAAAATTTTATCGTACAATTTAAATAATACAATTTGAATAAAAATTCATTTAATTACAATCCTGATAACCATTATAATAACTTTGATTGATAAAAAGGGCGTGAAACATACTCGTCTGACCGACTGCACCGGTCAGACCAGTGTTGTTCATCTGATGGGTACATGATACCAGTGTTTTTAAAGATCCAACGGCCTTGCCCGATATAATCCAAATTCCTGATATCATTAAAATATATCCTAATCCGGTTCAGAATTATCTGGAAATTGAAAGTAGAATAAAATTTGTGTAATTATTTATTTATTGAACTCCATTGTCCGATTTTTATTTAATCGACATTTGAACTTTCTTTCACCTTTATACTTTAAGCCTTGAGCTTTATTACCATTGTTTCCCATTGACTGCTATTTGTATTCTTATTACTTTTTACTGCCATTTATTTCGATATTGTGAATTTATTTTTAGTTTTAAATAATAGGCACCATGGAAAAAGTTTCTATAATTAGATCATTTGATAAATTCAAGCCAGAAAGTTGTGTATTTGTTATTTCAGTAGATGTGAATGGTAAACCAAGTGGGATGATTGCTGGCTGGAACATGAAGTGTTCCGGGGAACCACCACTTTTTGCTGTCTCTTTATCAAAAAAAGGGTATACACATCAATTAATTCAACAAAGCAGGGAATTTGTGATTGCTGTTCCAAATAAGGAACTCGAAGACGCACTTTTATTGTTTGGTTCGACACACGGAAATGAAATTGATAAATTCTGCGAGTCAAAAATAGAAACTGAAAAAGCTGAATTTGTTAAATCACCTTTGATCAAAGAAGCTACTATTAATTTTGAATGTGAATTATTTAAAGAAGTTGATTCGGGGGATCACATCATTTTTATTGGAAAGATTGTGGCATCTTATATTAACCAGGAAAAGAAGGTATTATTAAATATGAAGAAGGTCGAAGGTAAACGGGTATTTGAAGAATTTTAGGAGGGAAGACATCTAATTTTTTATTGGTGCCAAATCTATTGGAACACTCATTTTAAAATTGCGGAGACAGATGCCATTTTAAATTGTGTATTTGGGGCAACGATCCATCACTTTTCGAATAAATGTAGCAGAACCATGATATAGATTACATGAAAGCAATACATGCCATTTTTAGAATCAGGTAATTTTTTGCACTGATCTGATTAATTTGCAAACTGGTCTCCAATTCACCTTCCTTTGGGAATTTTGAAGAGTAATTATCTGTGTTTTGTGATTGGAATTCTGATGAGGCCAAATCTTCCGGAGTTTAAATTTATCATTTTTTTTTACTATTTTGTATGGTTATATTGATCAAAATCTCGGTTTCCTATATGGATATTATCAACTACTGGCCAATATTTATCATATTCATTATTGCATGGATTGTACCTCTATTTCTATCATGGTTAGAAATTTCCAAGGTTCCGGCTGTTATAGTTGAAATCATTATGGGCGTCATTATTGGGCCATTCGTGTTGGACCTCGTTGATAGAACACCCTACATGGATTTTTTAGCGACCACTGGATTTCTAATGCTGATCTTTTTAGCCGGACTGGAAATTGACGTAAACAAAATCATTGCCTCCTTTCCCCGGAATAAGATCAGAATGATCGATTTCATCAGTAACTCGCTGCTGCTGGCGATATTTATCTACATAGGCTCATTAGTGCTTTCACTTCCTTTCGCCTGGTTGATGCATCAATTTTTTAATATAGACATTATTTTTTTCGCGCTGGTAATGCCTACTGTAGCATTAAGTATTTCAGTTCCTATCCTGAAGGCAGATGGAGAACTCGCCCGGAAATTTGGTCAGATACTTTTAATGGAAGGGGCCATCGCCACGATCATGAGTATTATTCTCATTTCAATATATTCTGGTGTATTGAAGTATGGTTTTCAGGTTGAGATTTTACTTTTTTCAGTCATATTTATTGTTTTTATATTGATCTATTTTGCCGGGAAGTTTCTGATAAAAGTACGGACATTCCAGAAATTACTTTACAGGCTGGAACATGCTGCCAGCCAGATCAGGGTCAGGGGTACCCTCGCATTGTTGTTGTTTTTTGTGATCATCGCCCATCTTGTAAATCTTGAGCTGGTTATGGGTGCTTTTTTCGCCGGCATATTGCTAAGCATGTTTATCACCAGGGAACGGTCGGCCCTGCTTTTCAAACTTGATGGGATGAGTTATGGATTTTTCATCCCTATTTTCTTCATCATGGTAGGGGTTAATCTTGACCTATCAGCACTCAGGCAAATTCAGGACTCCATACCATTTATTTTTACATTAACACTTGGATTTTTCCTTACCCAGGTGTTGCCTGCACTGGTTATGGTTAATATCTTTGGCGTAAAAAAAGCACTTGCAGGAGGAATTCTTCTTACTGTTCGACTTGGCCTTACAATTGCCACGGCACAGATAGGATTATCTCTTGGAATTATATCTTCTGCCGATAATGCGGGGATTGTGACTGCATCAATTCTGGCCAGTCTGATATCACCAATGGCATATAAATTATTTAACAGCCAGGATGAACACTATCATCCTATCATTTTGTTGGGTGGCAGCAGGGCAAGCTTGTTTTTGGCAGAAAGATTTAGTATGCATAATGTTTCGTGCCTGATTGTTTTACAGAACAAGGAAATTATTCCGGATTTTGAACAGAAAAATCTCCATTTTAAAAATGTGGATAAACTCGATACCTCTGTTCTGGATGCACTCGAAATTCGCACGGCTGACATGATAATAGTATTAACCGAATCTGAGCAGTTGAACAAAAATTTGACCTACTATATAAAAAAGAACCTCAATCATAATAAGATTATTGCACCAAAGTCAACGGCCTTACACAATCGCATCGAACCTCATTCTGATACGAAGCTCATTGATCATAACGAAATTCTCGCCAATCATGTTGAGGATATGATATTACGTCCAGATTCTGTTGCTTCTCTATCTGTAAATTTTGACATCTATCGTGTTGAAGAAATCCAAATTACTAAAAAGGAAATCAATGGAAAACTGGTTAAAGAAGTTGCTTTCCCTCCATCCGGTTCCTTGGTAATTCAACGTCGGAGGGGTGAGATTTTTATACCTCACGGAGATACCCATCTGTTACTAGGAGATGTAGTAACTGTAATTGGAAACCGGTCGGCACTCGCTGATTTCAGGAGAATATTAGAACATTAAAAATGAGTAGATCGACAGGAAAAGAAATCAAAATAGTCCATTTCGGGCAACTAGCGTAAAATTTAAGCACCACAATAATATTCCGTCAGGCGAACGAGACGATGCTTTATAATTATAGATAACAGTATAAAGATGGCCGTTTAATTTGTTTAAAAGACGATTATTCATAAATTATTCAAAAACTGGAATCTTTGCAGTTTATTAATCATTTATATTCGATCGGATAGATTATGCTTAAGGATTTTTGTATATCGGGTTCTGATTCTGAAAAAATATAAATCTGCAAGGGTACCTTAATAACCAGGCTGGGTAATAATGAAATTATATTTTAAATTGATAAATGAATCAGATGTAGAAATCCTGAGGGAGATTTATAATTATTATGTACAGAATACCACCGTTACCTTTCAATCCAATCCGGTAGATATTGATTATATCAGAAAAAATTATCCCCTTAACAGTAAACAATATAAAACTTTCCTGATAATTCACGAGGGATATGCAGTTGGATATTGTGCGTTGGAACCTTATAAAAAGAAAAAAGCATACAATAGAACTGCCGAAATATGTATCTATTTAAAACCGGAAAATATTGATAAGGGAATAGGTGCCCGGGCAGTAAGATATATTGAAAAAACAGCTCGTGAAAATGGAATTAAAATACTCCTGGCTTTTATTACTGCCGAGAATGAACCAAGTGTACGTTTATTTAAGAAACTCGGTTATTATCAGTGTGCACATTTTAAAAAGATTGGAGAGAAATTTAACAGGGTATTGGACGTTCTGGTTTATCAAAAAGAAATATAAATGAAAAGATTAAAAGATACAGTCGCGCTTGTAACTGGCTCTTCAAGAGGAATTGGACGGGCAATTGCAGAAATGTTTCATAATGAAGGGGCGATAGTCCTGATAACTGATATAAGAGATAAGGAGGGATTAAGTCTCTCTAAATCGCTGAAGGACAGGAATGAATACCTACACTTGGATGTCAAAAATGAAAATGAATGGGAACAAATCTATGATTATATTAAAAAAAAGTATGGGCGACTTGACATCTTGGTCAATAATGCTGGTATCACTGGTTTTATTGAGACCACCGGACCTTTTGATGCTGAAAATGTCCACCAAAGTTCCTGGAATGAAATTCACAGTGTTAATCTAAATGGTGTAATGTTTGGCTGTAAATATGCTATAAGGTTAATGAAGAACAAGGGCGGTAGTATAGTAAATATTTCATCCCGAAGCGGAATGGTAGGTATTCCATATGCAGTAGCTTATGCTTCAAGTAAAGCTGCAGTTAGAAATCACACGAAAAGTGTTGCATTGTATTGTGCCGACCGGAAATATAAAATTCGATGCAATAGCATTCACCCGGCAGCAATTATGACACCTATGTGGGATCCTGTGCTTGGAAAAGGAGAACAGAGAAAGAAGATGATTAAAACGATCGAATCTGGAATTCCACTGGGGCACTTTGGAGAAGCAATTGATGTTGCATATGGAGCATTATACCTTGCAAGTGATGAATCAAAGTATGTAACTGGGATTGAACTTACAATTGATGGAGGGATTTTAGCAGGAAGCGAGGCAAAACTGGAATAAAGAAAAAGCAGTCTCAAACTTATTCATTTTAGATTCCCTAAGTCGTGTTGAGATTTTTTTTCTTCATCGGTGTCCCTGTTCAGAAGACATCGATGGAAGAGAAAACTGTACTCCCTCGGTGTCTCTCAGAGAGGATACCGAGGTTTTTTTGTTCATATAGTTTTGAATTTTATTATATATTTGTTTGCTTTGTGATTCAAAGTACTTTCTATGGAAAAGCAAAAATACTTGGATGATCTGAAGGATATCAAGGATATCATGGAACGGTCCTCAAGGTTCATATCGCTAAGCGGTTTGTCGGGAATATCAGCAGGAATCTTTGCACTTATTGCAGCTTACTTAGCCTATAAGACCATCTATACCAATCAAGACTATTTGACTTATCAGAGAGCTATTCTCACTACAGAGACGATAACTACCCTGTTACTAATAGCATTAATCACATTAATTTTTTCAATAGGAGCGGGAATTTTCTTTACTACAAAGAAGGCTAGAAAAGACAAACAAAAATTATGGGATAATCAGTCGAGAAGACTATTGATCAACCTTTCAATACCATTAATTACAGGAGGCATATTATGTTTAATTTTATTATTTAAGGGTTATATAGGTTTGGTGGCTCCTTTAACCCTGGTATTTTATGGACTTGCCCTGATTAACGCAAGTAAATACACCTTATCCGAAATAAGAAGTTTGGGACTAATTGAAATTTCCTTAGGATTATTGGCAACTCATTTTATAGGTTTTGGACTGATATTCTGGTTTGTGGGTTTTGGAATCCTGCACATTATTTATGGCATTGTAATGCAAAGAAGATACGGATCGTGAAGGACCTGTTAAATGATTTAAATAAGGCTTTTGAAAATAAAACTCGTTTAGGAATAATGTCCGCGTTGGTTGTAAACGATTATGTAGATTTTAATAATCTTAAGTTATTACTGGGTGCAACAGATGGAAATCTGGCAAGTCATCTAAAATCGTTGGAAAAAAGAGGATACATAATGGTAAAAAAAGAATTCCTTGACAAAAAACCTAAAACAAAATATTTTGCTACGAAAAAAGGAAAAGATGCTTTTACAAAACATATCCGAGCTATTGAAAAACTAATAAAATAAAAAATTTTATGATTTTGCTTTGAAATACAAAGTACTTTTAATATAAAAGCTATGAATACTGAAAATACACTATTTGAAAGATTAAATAACTGGATTAAGAATTCAGTTATGCTTAAACTGGTAACAATTACGATTATCATGTTACTGCTTTTGATTCCTGCGGAAATGATTAAATCAATAATCTCGGAAAGAGAGGAACTCAGCTATCAGGCTATACAAGAAGTTAGCTTAAAGTGGGCAGAGGAACAACAATTAAATGGACCAATTCTTTCAATTCCATTACTATATGAATTTGAAAAGGATGATAAAAAGGTACAAGAAACAAGGTATTTTCATATTTTACCAGAGGAACTAAATATCAATGGAATAATTGAACCAACTAAATTAAAAAGAGGTATTTATGAAGTAGTCGTATATAAATCAGAAATATCAATTAATGGTTGGTTCAGTCTTAATAAAAAAGTTGATCAGCATAATCTCAAACGAATCTTATATGACCAAGCATTTTTGACTATTGGAATTTCCGATTTACGGGGAATTGAAGAACAGATTATCCTGCTTTGGAATAATCAGAGAATTGAAGTCGAGCCTGGAACAAAGCTTAGCAGTATAATTTATTCCGGAGTAACGGTAAATCTCCCTGATCTTTCAAACGATTTGAAAAAGAAAATTGACTTTAAATTAAATTTAAATCTTCAGGGTAGTCAAAATATGTCATTCATTCCGCTCGGAAATGTTACTATTGTCGAAATTAAATCAAGTTGGTCTTCTCCAAGTTTTAATGGAAATTTTCTTCCTGACCAAAGAGAAATAACCAAGGATGGATTCACAGCTAATTGGAAAGTATTGCAACTTAATCGGAATTTTCCACAATCATGGATAGATTCTGATCAATCCCAAAACATTGTTAATGCAGCATTTGGAGTAGATTTAATTCTGCCCATTGATGATTACCAAAAATCAATGAGATCGGCTAAGTATGCCGTGATGACAATTACGTTGACGTTTTTGATATTTTTCCTGGTTGAAATTCTAAATAAAAGAAAAATTCATCCTTTTCAATATGCACTTGTTGGTTTAGCCCTTTGTATATTTTATATTTTGCTGGTATCAATATCAGAACACTCGAATTTTACTCTTGCATATTTAATATCAACTATTGCTATTATCACTATGATATCACTTTATTCATTGAGTGTTTTCAGGGTTGTAAAATTGTCATTAATATTAATTGCTATGTTAATCGGAATATATGGATTCCTATTTGTCACGCTACAACTATCTGATTACGCTCTTATATTGGGTAGTATAGGGCTGACTTTAATACTTGGAGCAACTATGTATTTTACTAGAAATATTAATTGGTATAAGCTGAATATAGGAAATGATTAAGAACTTAAATTATTAATTTAGCTCAATTCACCTGATGAGTTATTAGTATTAAAGGATTTTTATACTATCTCGGTGTCTCTCGGAGAAGGCGCCGAGTTTATTTTTAATTAAAATTTTTATAATAGATTTTTCTATTGACCCGTTAATACCATTCTATTCTCCATAAAAAAATCAGCAATTCCGAGTACCGTTCCTTCTCCATATTTCAAATAATCTTCAATGGTAAGGTATGGACCTTCATCGATCTGCGATTGTGAAAGTTCGATTGTACCACATGGAATACCTTTACGGTAAAACCAGGCACATGATGATCCTTTAAACTCGGAATGCCATATCCGGATAGGCCAGTAATTATCCATAACAGACACCAGGCTATCCAGGCTGTTATCCTGGAAGATGAATACATTATACTTGTGAAACTGGGTATGATTGTGGACGTCAATAAACAGATCAATTTTTTTGCCTGATTGATACCACTGGTTTACCCAGTTTTTGACACCTGTTACCTCTGGTTGGGCCCTGGATTCATCCAGCCAGATATTGTTCAGGTCCTCCATGGCTAAATTGTAACGGGAAATCCCATTAAATATACCATCGGGATTCATCATGGGTAAAATCTGGTAAATAAAATTTTCTCTTGCTTTTTGTGCCTGTTGATCATCCGATAACAGAAAATCGATCAATCCCTCCGCCAGATATCCACCTGCATCTTCTCCCGCATGCTGCATTGCCATGATCAGAATGGTTTTTTTCGCATCATCAGGTATTTGAGGATCGGTGATAGTTATCATATGGATCTCCCTGCCTCCGGTTGATTTTTCAAGACTTTGGAGGTTGGCATATTCACGATCTTTTATCCTGGAGATCAAATATTCAAGTCTGGAGTAAGGATATGGATGGGCATAGGCGATCCAGACAGGTTCCTGTTCAAATTGTTGTGAAAAAATAAAAGTGTGGGAAGCACTGTCATATTTCACATTTTGAATTCTATGCCATCTTTCCTGATCATAACTATAAACAGGCTGAGTATAATCCGTATACACCAAATGAGGATTTCCACGGTATATTCCTAAAAGGTTGATTAGTTCAAAGGTTAATTGTCGATCTTTAACTTGATCAGCTTTAAAGTAGAACCAGTAATACTGATCCCCAATGCTATCCCATTTGATCCAATGTTCTGTACTCCCTCGAAAATAATCCTTATTGGTTTCCTCAATAACGCCCAGGCTCCCATGATCGAAATCTTCACTGAGTTTAACTTCTGGGGGAGCACAGGATAAGAAGTAAGTAGAAATAACTGCAATAATCAAATAATAAAAGTGTCTCATTGATTATTATATTTAAGAAATTAAGTTGAATATACGAAATTTCAGTTATTACTTATAATGCGGCTTTCTAGTGAGTTTTATAGAAGATAACTGAACCAGGTAAAATTTCGATGACACGATTCACAGTCCGATTTCAAAGGCGTGAAATAGAACTTAGAATTTAGATCATCAAATCTCAACTCGAAACTCGCTAATCGAGATTCGCAATTCATAATGATTGACAATAGACGATTAGCGATTTGTGAATTTCGAATGATCACCTTATTCTTTTATCATGCCAAATGCTGGAACCGGAGGAGGGCCCTCGGGGAGGATCGCTTTATAAATGTATTCACCCTTTCTTTCTATAAACTCTTTTCTGATCTCATCTCGTAGTCCTTGATTCATGTAAAGATCAACCATGGTCAAGGAAAGAGCTTTGGCTGCATAGATCATTCCTTTATGTCCAATAGACATGCCCCCGCAGGCAACTACAGCCCATGAATGCCAGGGTGTATCTTTTGGCGCCGTGGTAACGCTCAACCGAATTTCAGGTACGATCCAGCTGACATCTCCCACATCTGTCGATCCTCCTGGAGGATCTTCCCTGGTTTCCTTCAAATCATAAATTTTTCCATCAAGTCCAACAGGTGGTTTATTTGTTGCAGACTGGATAGTTTTAGCAAAATTGATTTCTTCTTCTGTGTACTCGATTGGTCCTAATATTTCCAGGTTTTTCTGTACGACAGATGCTCCTGTCCTGTTAACCAGAATTTCATGCCAACCTGAAATTAGTTGAATTGAAAATCCAGCGTCTGTCATCAGAGCCGCACCTTCTGCAATCTTTTGAATACGCTCATAAACCAAATTCATGCCCTCACGATCCTTGTCTCTTACCCTTGTCCAGATAACCGCATTTTCAGGTACAACATTCACAACATCTCCAGCTTTTTCTATCAGGTAATGGATTCGTACAGTTGGTTTTACATGCTCCCGTATATAATTGATACCTGTTGTATATAATTCCAACGCATCAACAGCACTGACACCATTCCAGGGATCGGCGGCTGCATGTGATGCTTTCCCTGTAAATCTGACTCTAAAATCGACCAATGCCTGGCTGCTTTGTGCATCTGCTTCAATTTCAGCACCGGGATGCCAGTCAAGACAAATGTCAAGATCATCAAAAAGACCCTCCCTGGCCATATATAGTTTGCCACCGATAGTTTCTTCAGCCGGTGTACCATAAAAACGGATGGAACCTGTTAGCTCACCCTTTTGGATCAATTCCTTGATGGCGACCGCTGCACCTAGACTAGCTGTACCAAAAAGATTATGACCACAGCCATGGCCAGGTTTTCCCTCCTCATATGTTACTTTAACTGGTTCTGCTTTTTGTGATAAACCTGGCAGGGCATCAAATTCGCCAAGGATTCCAATAATTGGTTTTCCAGATCCATAGGAGGCGATAAAGGCTGTAGGCATACCGGCTACATTATTTTGGATTACAAATCCCTGGTTTTCAGCGTATTCGGATAATAATTGGGATGATTTGGTTTCTTCCAGTGCGGTTTCAGCAAGGGCCCAGATCCGGTCACTGATTTTTATCAGATTTTCCTGGTGAGACTCAACAGAAAGTATTACTTCATTTTTTAATTTGTTGAGTTTATTCTGGGCAGAAATAGAAAATGATATCGATAGAATATAAAGAACAGTAAGTAAAAATTTAAATTTCATTTTTTTGTTTTTTATTTCATTTATAAATCATGATGATCAGGGACAGATATTGAGTTGTTAATCCCAGGGAAATCAAAATCAGAATATCGACAATGATAATTTCGAAAGATAATAAAAATCTATTACTCAATACAAATTTTTGTTCTGTAGTGTGATAATCAATAACAATCTGAGATATCAGTCATATCATTGTGCATCGAATCGCGTGTGGGCAGACTCATCATATCTCATGGAGAGATTCATTTAGTTAATCATTGTTTGATCCAATGAGTCTAATGATAGTATTCCAATTCCGGGTGGTGGCTGGAATTCTCAATTCCTTTTCAATGAAATTATTCGGAAAGCCATACATACTTTTTACTTTTCTGCTGACGATAAAAGCATAAAGATCACTGATCTGAAATACTTCCAAGCCTTCTTTGATAGAAATCAATGGTAGTGGAGGGATTTTATCAGGACGTCTTTTAAGAAAACACACATACAGTTTCAATTCCGGATCCTTCATATACGATTTAAATGGATCCTGTCCAATCAGATTTTCCAACGCCCTTACGGATCTTACGATCACAGGGATCTCATACTCCATGATTCTCCACAATTGTTCTTCTATTAGTTTTGCGATTTGATCAGAATCATCTGATTCGCTGTTGAAAATAACATTTCCACTCTGGATAAATGTTTTTACCTGTTCAAATCCCATATGGTTAAACACGTCTGATAATTCATTCATTTTAATAATATTCTTTCCACCTACATTAATGCCACGTAAAAATGCAATGTATCTTGTCATGTTTTCTTTTATATCGGCGTTTTGAATAAATATAACAGTTTCATCGTTATCTCCTCATTATACTAATAAATAAATCTCCAATATTCAGTAACCATTGACCATGCAATTTCAAATATTCAATGATCAATTAAATTTCAATTCCTCTCAAATACCGGAAACTGAATCGGGGTTCTTTTCAAGAGACTTATATAGTAAGTAGGGTTATTTTACATTAACCATGATTAGGGAAAAATGTTATATTTTAAATACTCAACCTTCGCAGATTTATTCCAGGATTATATTCGGGGAGTAAAGATCTCAGGATAAAGTCAATCAGGATCCTTTTCGAGTAACCCTGTTGAGAAACGAGGATATAAATAACATTTCATATTCGCCGAAAAGAACAGAAAAGAAAATTCTGTTTTATTTTGGAGGGGGTAATATGATCTTCAGTGATACATCGTATCTTATCGAATCCATTATGCAATTGGGCTGATAATGTTTCCTCACTATATTGTCTGATATCAAGTCCACTACACTTATTTGGACCGTTGATGGAAAAGGTTCCCATCGTAACGAATCCTTCATGATCTACTGCCTGACGAGCAACCTTCAAATATTTAACGATCTGTTCTTCCATGGTTAAAAAATGAAAAGTTGCCCGGTCATGCCAGAGTTTATAGTTTCTTTCCGGTTGGAAACTTGTTATGTCGCAAACCACCCAATTGATGCTTTCTGCCAGCTCACCTAATCGCTTTTTTGCTCTAGCAATTGCGTTAGCGGAAATATCGAGAACAGTAATATCATTGTACCCTTCACTAATTAAATAATCTACAAGTTTACTGTCTCCACCACCAATATCGATGATAGCAGCAGATTTTGATAAGTTAAAGGAATGGATAAACGCTAACGAGGTTTTAGGTTCATCCTGAGTCCAACTTACTTCCCAAGGTTCTTTGTTCCGATAGACATTTTCCCAATGTGCCTGATAATCCATGATTATTAATAAGTTGTTAAAATTCTATCTTTCGTTTCAGAATTTAATAGCACTGAAAGATAGTTAATTTTTTTAATTTATTAATTAAGACTAATCCCGAAACCTACTGAAGCGAAAACTCATGTTGAAAAGGGTATATTCCCGGAAAGTTTACACTATAACTAAACTTTACCTCAGGATATAAACCCACTTTACGGAGTTTGCCTATTTCAATATGGCGGGATGGAATACCTCTGCGGTTATTGAAAATAGAACAACGAGTGTTACAAAAATGTTACTTGGCCGGAGCGGCATTCCAAACGAGTTGTCTATTTATATTTTTATTTCAAAATAATATTTCAGTGCCCTAATTGTTTATTGAGTGATCGTTTCTTTTTTTCTTCAAATTCCTTTTTTATAAACGCAGGATCAAAAAACGGAAGAGAGGATGTGTTTATTATTTTCTTCCAACAACCATGGAATCATGACCCGGTATGTCGATCGTCTCCTCAAAACGGACCCCTGCATGACCGAACCATTCCTTTATTTCTTTTTCGGTATAGGTATCGCCAGCCATGGTATTCACCAGCATGTTCAGGGCAAACAAAGCACCACTGGCTGGTTTGATTCTCGAATCTTCCATAATCTGATCCTTTACGATAATCCTTCCTCCCGGGTTGATTGAGGCCGCACATTTGTTCACAAGTTTCTGATTTTCCTGATAGGAGTTACTGTGAACAATGTCTGAAAGAAAAACAATATCATATCCTGTGGGTAATTGATCCAAGTTATAATCTCCCTCAGCGGTATCTATCTTCCCATCCATATGCTCCCTCCGGATGTATTTTTGGGTGATCGGGATCACATTGGGCAGGTCAAAGACCGTGGCGGTAAGGTTATTACCTGCATTCACAAAAGCCATCGCATAAACTCCTGAACCACCACCCACATCCAACAGTTTGCTCACATTTTCCAGATCGATTCTGGCAATGATTTCTGCCGCATTGGTCTTTGCCCTGTAATGCATGGCAGCAATAAAGGATTGAAGCCATTCTGGATCCCGGTCGTTTACTTTTTCAGGACGGTTAATTACGGAGGTGCCTTTTTTAACACAATCCGTGAGCGTAGTCCATGTATCCCACAGGTGTACCTGATGCATCAATCCAGCCATATATTCAGGCTCCCCTTTAACCAGGTATTTGCCGGAATCTCTGGTGTTTGAAAATTTGCCATCCTTTTTATATAAAAAACCCAACACACAGAGTGCGTTCAGTAGCCGGTCGGTTGCCCGCGGATTTGCATTGATTTTTTCTGCAATCTGAATCGAGTCCATACCGGATGAACCTATCTGGGAAAATATATCCAGTTCAAATGCGGTAAGTAAAACTCTGATATGTTGAAATTGACGAATAAATGTAGATATAGATTCGGGAGAATATAATTTTTCATCCTTTTTCATGGTAGAAAAATAAAGTTCTTTTTACATTTAAATTATAATTACTAACTTTTTTCCTTTTCAGATCCTTAATTGATTACTTCCTTGGTGCTTCCACATTTCAACATCTTATCTCCGAAATAGGGATTTTTGATTTCCTCAGTATTACTCAGCCAGTAAGCTCCCGTATTGTTAAAGGCCATGGGACAGTACAGGTAATAAATAGGATCCCCCTCATGACCCAGAAACTTAAAACTACGATAAAGCGCCTTATTATACAAAGCAAAACTTTTGCGTTGTTCTTCGAGTGAACTGCCCTCTTTGATTTTACTCAGCATATGAGCAATATCCATCAGGTTCTCCATCCAGATCTCATGCGCCTGAGGACCTAAAAGTTTTGAATCTACTTTTCCCAGCTGATCAATTACCTTTCCGGCAGCTTTTTTCGCCTTTTCAACATCGGACTCCACAAAAGCGTCTTTTAAATCGATCGAAACTTCGAATAAGCCATTCAACTGTTCATGAAATTTTTTATCGACCTTTAATAAGGCTACCATTTGTTCGCCATGAGATTTACCATCATGTTCATTGCTTAACATCTCGTGTTGCTGTTCGTGCGCCTCGTTTTGGATTTGTTCATCCTTATTTTTTGGATTACAGGCCCAGATTGAAATAACGAGGGCAGAAAGTAGTAACTTTTTCATAGTATAATACATTTTAGTTAATAATAATCTACTAAATCAATTTTTAAATTCAATAATTTCTTCAACGGATCCACAAGATAGCATTTCATCTCCAAAATAAGGATTCCGGATTTCTTCTTCTCTACTCATCCAATATTCTCCTTTGGAATCGAAAGCCATCGGACAATACTGGTAATAAATTTTTTCATCGATCAGGCCGAAATATTTAATACCTTTCAGCAGTTCGGTGGTTAATCCGGAAAATGCTTTTCGTTGGCCATCAAGCTGAATATGATTTACAATTGTTTTAGCTACCTCCTGCATTCCATTCAACCTATCCATCCAGTAAAGATGATCCCTGCCTTTTACAAGTGTCATATCGACCTGCGTTAAAGCATTATTTAAATTTTCAGCTCCTTTTTTAGCCTTATCTGCATCCGAAGCAACCAGGGCATCCTTGATCATCAGATAAGTATCGTATACATCTTGAAGTTGCTTTTTAAATCCATTGGGTATAATCCCTTCCGGTTCCGGTAATTCTGATTTTTCTTTTTCAGAAGCATCCATGTTTTGTTGTCTTTGACCAGAACCGGGTACATGATCTCCATGATGATGAAGGCCATCACCTGAAATCTCTGTCTCATTCATCATACTCTTTTTACGTGCCAGTTGAGTGGCTGCATCCACCGTAAAGGCACCATTGGTAACGATTTCTTCACCGTCCTTGAGTCCTTCTTCTACAACGTATTCATTTCCAAGGGATGGGCCCAGTACAACTTCCCGCATACTGAATTTAAAATCACTGCCTGGTTGTTTGACATACACAATTGATCTTTTTCCTGTCCACATCACTGCTGATTTTGGTACCGACAATGTTTGGTCACCTCCTAATTTTGTAGACAACCTGCCACTTACGAACATTTCAGGTTTAAGCAGGAAATTTACATTTGGAACTTCTACACGTATGGAAACGGTTCTTGTTTGTGGATTTACGACCGGATCGATAAATTGAACTTTTCCGGAAAACACTTTTCCTGGCAATGAGTAGATCTCAAATTCCACCAGATCTCCCTTTTTGATCCAAAGCAAGTCACTTTCATAGGCATCGAACAACACCCAGACACTGGAAAGGTTGGCAATTTCATACATGGGATCACCTTCCATCACATGATCCAAAAGATTTACATATTTCCTTATCGCATATCCGTTTACGTCCGCCTTCACGGGGAAATCTTCAATGGCCTTACCGGATTGGATAATCTGATTAATCTGATCATCATCCAGTTTCCATCGTTTCAATTTCGTTCGTGCTGACTCATAAAGTACCGGATTGGAATCTTTAAAATTGATCGACTCCAATAATTCTTCCTGTGCCGTAAATAATTCGGGAGAATAGATGCTGGCAATTACTTGTCCTGCACGCACATATTCTCCGGTAAAATTAATATTCAGGGCTTCAATCCTTCCGGTGAAATGTGCCGTTTGCGAGTAAACCTTTCGTTCATCAGCGGCAACCTTTCCCTGCAGTGAGATCTCTTTTTGAGAGTCCCTGTATGTAACTTTAGAAGTTTCTACATTTCCCAGTCGAATATCGGAAGAGGATAGCGATACCACCCCGGAGTTTTGATCTTCATCATCCACTTTAGTAACAGGAATCAGATCCATTCCACATATCGGACATTTTCCTGGTTCTGACTGATGTATTTGAGGGTGCATGGAACAGGTCCAATCTTCCACTTCTGCCAAAATTTCTTTTTTTTGTGATTGTTTCGGCACCTCTTCGTGTCCGGATGTCCATCGACCAAGCATGTATCCTGCCAGTAAAACAACCAGACCGATTAATCCAAATTTGATATATTTATTCATAGTTTAATTTTTTGCAATAATCCATTCAATTTTTGCTCTTGCTGTTAAATATCTTTTTTGTGCATCAGTGAATGCCAATTGATATTTCAGTTTCTGTTGAATCATTCTCAATACTTCTTCAAAATCTTCTCCGGCCGTGCTATATGTTCTTGCCAGAAGTATATAAGCCTGATCAGTCTGGGCAATCTGACGCTCATAAAGATCCATTTCAGCTGAAGTTTTCTTTAATTCCCAGATTGCATCCGAATAGAGGGTATTCAGGTCGTTAATTACTTCACGGCGATTACTGAGCAGTGCCTCCTGCTGATAGATGGCCGCTTCCTGAGTCGATTTGTATTTTTTCCTGTAAATTGGAAGGCTCAGGGTAATCATTGGCATAAAAGCATTTTTCCCATTTTCTTCCATTTCAACATCGTTTCGTTTGCCGACAATTAAGTAATCAAGCCCGATTCCTATATTGGGATTACCAGATAATCTGGCAAGTTTTTCCTTTTCAACTGCAGCAGCCAGGCGAAAATTCAGATTTTCCACACGTGGATGATCAATAAATAAGCTTGTATCCTGCGCTTCCAATTGTTCCTTAGGAATCATTAGGTTTTCATCGACCATTATGTCTGTGTCAACCGGCTTATTTAATAACGAATTAAAATTAACGATTAGCGGCTTTTTTCTTTCTTTAAGGATTTTTATATCCGTAGTGAGGTCATTGATCTGCAGCTGTACCCGGATCACATCTACCATCTTAGCCCGTCCTGATTCATATCTGGTGACGGCGTTTGATTCAAATGATTTTAAGATCTCCAGATTCTCTTCGTTCAGGCGGATAGTGGTAGCCAGGGCAGCCATTTCATAATAGGTATTTTTAACCTTGTAAAAGAGTTCATTCCTGGTTTCAATGAATTCTTCATACAATGCCTTTGCTTCCAGTTCAGCGATGGTAACCTTTGATTTATTAAAGCCAAACCAGGGAAACATCTGAGAAATTGAAATTTTGGCTTTTTGCGGACCTACCCTTGTTTCTACGGGGCTGATAAAATATCCGAAAGCCAGTTGTGGATCTGGAAGCGGTTTAACCTGGCCTACTCGCTCCAGGGATGCCATATAGGAATGAAATTTTGATCTCAAACCCGGATTATTCTCAGCAGCCTCCTGCAAATAAAAGTCAAGGTTCTGAGCCATTCCCGTCATAGGAATGAAAAGCCATATAATATATAGGATATATTTCACCATCATTCTGAATTTTTTATTTTAATTTCATTTCTCCAGCTATAAAGTACTGGAACCACAAATAAGGTAAGCAGTTCAATGGTCATCCCTCCAAATGCTGGAATCGCCATGGGGACCATAATGTCACTTCCTTTTCCCGTAGAACTTAAAACTGGCAGCAAGGCCAGAATCGTAGTTGCAGTTGTCATCAGGCAGGGCCTGATTCTCCTTTTCCCGGCTTCCACCACGGCATTTCTTATTTCACTGATCGTTCGCGTAGGATTTCGTTCAAAACTCTGATCCAGATATGTAGCCATCACCACTCCATCATCCGTGGCGATGCCAAATAATGCGATAAAACCGACCCATACAGCGACACTTAAGTTGATCGGATTTACCTGAAATACCTCACGCAAATCTGAACCGAAAAAATTCCAGTTAAGAAACCAATCCTGCCCGTAAAACCAGATCATTAAGAAGCCTCCGGAGAATGCAACCGCTATACCGGAAAAGACCATCAGCGTGGTTGATACTTTCTTAAATTGCAGGTATAGAATAAGAAATATGACAACCAACACGATGGGAACAATGATGGACAATCTTTTGGATGCCCTTACCTGGTTTTCATAATTACCAGTGAATGTATAAGAAATACCATCTGGTATCCGGAGTCTTCCATTGCTTATTTTTTCATTAAGATAATTACGGGTTATGTTTACAACTTCCACTTCGGAAAATCCGGGACTTTTGTCAAAAATGACATATCCTACAAGGAAGGTGTTTTCACTTTTTATTACCTGAGGACCTCGTTCATACCGGATGGTTACCAATTCACCCAGCGGGATTTGCACACCTGTTGGTGTAGGCACAAGGATATTTCTCAACACATCCGGATCGTCTCTGAGTTCCCTGGGATACCGAATCCTGACTGGATAACGTTCACGTCCTTCTACTGTTTGTGTCAATGGCATACCCCCGACAGCTGTTTCAATTACTTGCTGAATCTGGTTAATATTAAGTCCATACCTGGCAATTCTATCCCGATGGATATCCATCAGCAGATAGGGCTTTCCAACGATCCTTTCGGCGAAAACAGTTTCGTTCTTTACAGCTGGTATTTCCTTCAATATTTGTTCCAGCTGCAAACCAAAAGATTCAATGGAGACCAAATCAGACCCCTGTACTTTAATTCCTATAGGTGCCCGCATACCTGTCTGAAGCATCACCAGTCTGGTTTCTATGGGCTGAAGTTTAGGTGCTGAAGTTACACCAGGCAAATTTGTTGCTTTTACAATTTCCTGCCAGATATCATCTGGAGATTTTATGTGATTGCGCCAGAGTCTGAAATAATTACCATTTCGATCGGGAATCAAATCTACTGCATTGATTCCCTGAGTGATGGCTTCTTCATGAGAAATAGATCCTCCATCTTTTAAAAGATACTCATCCTGACGATTCATTTTAAAACGTTTCCTGTGACCCTTATCATTCAGCATGTACTCCGGTTTATAGTTGATCACATTTTCATACATAGATAGTGGAGCGGGATCCAGCGCACTTTCTACTCTTCCGGCCTTTCCGACCACCATTTCTACCTCCGGAATATTTTGAACAGAAAGATCGAGTTGTTTTAAAATCTTTTTATTCTGTTCGATACCAGCATGTGGCATGGAAGTAGGCATCAAAAGGAAAGATCCCTCATCCAGGGAAGGCATGAATTCTTCACCAATACCCGGGAAGATATGGACAACCTCGGACCATATACCCGTTGTCCGAATATTGATACCAATCGAATCAAATCCTTTGGCAAACCATCCGAAGGTCGTATTAAATCCCAACCAGATATTTATTCCTATTATGATGAAAATTACAGGGATCATAATAAAGACCGTTTTATGGCTAAGGCACCATTTCAGCATTTGATCGTAATATCTGATCACCAAATGAAAAAAACCCAGGATGAATAAAACAATGATTGCAACAAAAAGAAAATTAAACAACTGGCTGGAAGAAGCGCCGAGTGGTGTCCAGACGATCGATAAAAACAATACGATGATCAGGGCCATAATTATATTAACCATTAAATCTGACATAAATTTCCAGTTGAATTTTTCCCTTATTATAAACCAGGATCCCAATAACATCAGAGCCATACCAGGTAGGATTGTGATCTGGATTGCCGTAAAAAGTCCAACTGCTATCAACAGACCGTTCAATATGTAAGTTGATCTTGATTGGGTGTTTTTTCCCCCAAGAACGATCGAGGCGATTGCAGGTAGAAAGATGATCGCAATTACCAAAGATGCAGCCAGGGCAAATGTTTTAGTATAAGCTAATGGGCCGAAAAGTTTTCCTTCTGCGGATTGGAGGAAAAACACAGGAATAAAACTTACGATGGTGGTTAGAACGGCAGTAATAACTGCTGTTGCCACTTCCGAAGTTGCATTATAAATAACTGTTAGTTTTGATTCCTTATTATCTGATTCCGATAAATGATTGTAGATGTTTTCCGTCACAACAATCCCGATATCGACCATCGTACCAATTGCAATTGCAATACCAGATAACGCCACAATGTTGGCATCTATCCCGATATATCGCATAGCAACAAATACCATCAGAACGGCGACAGGCAGGAGGGATGTAATTACAAGGGAAGTCCTCAGGTTAGCAACCATAATAATGATGACTAGAATGGTAACCAGAATTTCCAGATTCAATGCCTCCTCCAGGGTCCCTAATGTTTCGAAAATCAACTGGGTCCGGTCATAGAAAGGCACAATGGTAATTTGGGAAATTGTGCCGTCTTCCAAAGTTTTTGATGGTAATCCAGGAGAAATTTCATCTATTTTGTCTTTTACGTGGTTGATTACCTGTAATGGATTGGAACCATATCGAGCTACTACTACCCCTCCAACTGCATCGAGGCCGTTTTTATCCAGTAATCCTCTGCGGGAGGCGGGGCCAAGGTTAACCACCGCAATATCTCCAATTCGGATGGGTATATTCATATTGACACCAACCACAGCTTTTTCAAGATCCTCAACCGATTTAATATAACCCAATCCGCGAACCAGGTACTCCACCTGATTGATCTCGATCGTTTTAGCTCCTACGTCCTGATTACTGTTTCTGACCGCTCTGATCACATCATCAAGGCTGATGTTATAAGCTTTCAAAGCATCTGGATTGACATCAACCTGATATTCCTTAACATACCCTCCTATTGAAGCTACTTCTGAAACTCCTTCAGCTGCATTCAGTGCATACTTTACATGGAAATCCTGAATACTCCGTAGATCATGCAGATCCCATCCACCCACTTTAATACCATTTTTATCCCGGCCCTCCAGTGTATACCAGAAGATCTGCCCCAGCGCCGTGGCATCGGGTCCCAGGGTAGGTTGCACCTCATCCGGAAGCATACCTGATGGTAAAGCGTTCAGTTTTTCAAGTATTCTGGTTCGGCTAAAGTAGAATTCTATATCTTCATTAAAGATGATGTATATGCTGGAGAAGCCAAACATGGAAGAACTCCGTATAGTTTTTACTCCGGGTATTCCCAGTAAATAGGTAGTGAGAGGATAGGTGATCTGGTCGTCAATATCCTGGGGGGATCGCCCTTCCCATTCGGTAAAGACAATCTGCTGGTTCTCTCCAATATCGGGTATAGCATCTACTGCTACCGCATCACGCGGGAGCCAATCGATATTCCAGTCAAAGGGTGCAGTGGCAAGTCCCCATAGGATGAGAAGTACCAGTAAAAGCAGTGTAATAAGTTTATTTTCAAGAAAGAATTTAATGATTCTATTAATCATGATAGTCCATTTTATTGTACAACAAAATGTTTATTTCCCTTATTCCTTGAAAAGGGAAATTGTGATAAAACGATAAAATGTATGGACTATAATAAAAAGGATTGAACCAGTATAGTAACCTCCTGACCGATTAATGGAGGTAAGTGAAGAGAATGCAAATTTAATTTTGAAATATTATTTGAAAAATCATTTACATCTAAACGATGTAAAACATAAAGAATTACCAATTGAAAATAAGGAATTTCAAGCGGTTTAACATTGATTTGCAGATGATCATCCTTTATCAATTCGTTCGTATTGGTACAACAATCGCTGTTTTCGTCATTCAGATAAATGACCATGTCTTCATGGATCGGACATTGTATAGAATTAGATGCTGAACCGTGTTCACAAGGTTCAGCCAGATGGAAAATAGCAATATCCTTTATATCACCATTGCAGAAATGCTTACTTATAGAAACTCCACCCGTTGATAAAACGATAGAGCCTATCATAAACAGTGATATGATGCGTAAATGTAATTTCACAAGTTCAAATATACGAATAACAACGATGATTGAACAAAAATGTTATTTTTTAAGTATATAAAAAATGATTAAGTCACCTACCAGATCCCTGGAATCAACCGGTATTTTACTTTTTTTGTGTAATCCATATACCCATCCAATTCGTTTTGTAATGTTTTATCTTCCAGATATGTTCTAATAAATATCAATAGAATTGTTAATCCTGCCGGTATCAACGCCCACACTGACCCAAAGATCAGTGCCGTACCCGAACCCAGAAAAAAAACAGAGGTATATCCCGGGTGCCTGACAATTGCATACGGTCCTTCCTGGATTACTTTTTGTCCCCTGTCTTTCTGAATACGCACCATGCTGCTGAAGAACGGATTCGCGTACATGGCCCAGTTTTTAATGATATGTGATATGATGTATATAATAAATCCTGCCAAGTACCAGTACCAGGCTAATTCGGGTGTCCAGAAATATCTCCCTGTGTCAAGGGGTCCAATCACAACATAGGCCAGGTTTGCCGGGAAAAAAACCGCGTAAAAAACTTTATCCCACCTTTTAACTCCGGGACCAGGTTTCTGTCGCTCCACCACCAATTCCGGATTGTCTCTGAAAATATAGATGGTAATAATAATAATGATAATGTTCAGGACCACATAGGCCCATCCCTGCCAATAATTTACAGTGCCAGCCAGTAAAAAGATCATCGCACCGAAAAGTAAAAAAGTTATGATGGCACGAAGGATATATTTGGTTAATTTGGGCTTTATCCGAGTTTGCTCTAATTTTTCCACGATGAAAAATCAAGTTAAATTAATCATGTCACAAAGTATAGTAATATTTAAATAATATAATTGAATTATTTGAAATTATATATCATAAGTCATTTCAGGTGAAGAATTCATGTTGTATTCAGCATAATTGATTGTTCTGTAGATTTTCTATATCTGATCTTTATTCATAAATTGATTCACAGATAAATACAATTTGGATATGCAAAAGTATTTTTTATTACTGTTTTCACTGGCTCTGGTTTTTTCTAATGTTCAATCTCAAATGAAAAATCCAATATTTGATTGGGAATCACTCCCAGTAATTCGTACAGGAGTTAAGATAAAAGCTCATTCTTCAACCAATCCTACGGGTCGAACGATGCGTGATTTCAGGAATTTAACCTTTCAATCAGGTGAAGAATTTGAAATGATACATCTTAAGGCTCCGGAAGGTATGATTGTACAATTATGGTTTACATCTCTGGGTTGGGGAGATAACCGGTTCGGTGAAGGCAGATTTGGGCAGATTAATATGTATTTATCAGATTCACAAACACCTGAATTTATTAAGGACAGAGATCTGTATTTTCAACGGCCAACCTATTCAATGCCTAATCCCCTATGGGATACGGATGGGCAGGCACAATGGGCTTTCCCTTGTCTATCTTTTAAGGATCAGTGCCGGATTACCAGCTCCCAGAATCCTCACTGGTTCCAGATAACCACACATATGTATCGGGATAAAATATACTCCGAGGTTGTGAATCCATCAAATATATATATGATAAATAATCGGATCAGGGATTATCGGGGGCGCTACCCGGGAGTTGAAAGAGGAAACAAAGTAGAAGAAAATACACTTATTACACAACCCAAATCAATAGTTGAATTACTCAATTGGAATGGACCAGGAGTAATTCGTTCATTTACCTTGAAAACAGATTGCAGGGATGGCGATATATTAGATAATATCTGGGTAATTGTGGATTATGGAAATATTGAAAAAAATGCAATAGAAGTACCAATAACCGTATTTTTTGGTGGATATGTTGGTGCTCCCTCAACCAATGCACAGGGAATGCCAGCCGGATATGTAAATCATGAATTTTATTCTTTTTTCCCTTTACCTTTTTGGGAAGGATGTACTATTTCCGTGAAAAACCGTTCTGAATACTCATGTGAATTCACTTACAGGATCCGATATAATAATACAAATCCATACTTAAAAGAAAACGCAGGTAAATTTTATATTCAGTATAATGATAATGTAGAGGTGAAGGCAGGCAATCCTGATTTTGTTCATCTTGGGAAAAATGGATCCGGAACAATCGTTGGGACTACTGCTAATCTTGCTGGCAGTATTGAAGGAAATTTCCGGATATATATAGATGATTCAAAAACCCCAGCCATTGAAACAACCGGAGGTGAAGATTATTTCTGTCATGCATTTGGAATAGACGTAGGATTATGTACACCTTTTCATGGTGGGTTATATGATAAAATTGGTTATCGTTTTCATATCATTGATTACATACCATTTCTGAATTCGATTAGATTAACGCAGGATCACGGTCATGAATTTCAGCACGACCGGGATGGTATTTTCAGAAGTGCAGTTTTTTATTACTGGAATTCCGTATCAAAAATTAGTTTAACTGATGAACTGGATATTGGAAATAAGCAGGAAGAAAAGAAACATGATCATACAATTTTATCAGGGGAATCCAGGTTACAGGAAGAAATAGGAAGATATGAGGGTGACTTTGAGGAGATGTTTACAGATCAGGGTTATTGGTTTGATGGAACCGTTGCTTTTACAGCCAATATCAGTCCTGAAAATAACGGAGTCAGGATCAGACGAAGAATAAATCAGTGGGCTTACCATCAGGAGGTAGCAGTATATGCAGATGATAATATGGCAGGTATCTGGTTTGAACAGGGATCGAACTATTTTTTGTTAAAGGAACCAGATCCGGAAAATTTTCCGGATTATATTCCTGACTGGGAAGAAATGAAAGCGATATTCAGGGATACTGAATTTGAAATCCCACGAAATTTAACAGAAGGTAAAAGTAAAATCAGAGTAAAACTAAAGGCGATCGATAGTAAATCAGCCTTAAAAAACATAAGAAATGGATTTTGTAATGGATATCATTATTGGATCTATTGTTATGAAAAATAGCAGTTTTGTCATCCCATTTGGTAATAGACCCTATTTAAAATATATTTTAATAATAAAGAATTCAATTTTTAGTAATGAGGTCTCTTTTCTCTGGTGACAACACATAATATTTTAGAAAGGAACCAGAAATTATTTATATTAGTAAGATTTCAATACTTCTGCGATGAAGATAAAACGCCTATTTTTCTGTTGCCTTTTATTTTTTAGCCTAAGTAATAACACCCAATCCTTTAGTCAAATCGATTCCACATACCTTCCTTTGTTCATCATCGACACAAAAGGATCCCCTATTGTAGATGAACCCAAGATCACTGCCCATCTAAAGATTATTTTTGACACAGAAAAATATAATCACATAGATGATGCCCCCGATATTTACGATGGGTATATAGGTATAGAAATAAGAGGAAGATACTCCGCAATGCTTCCGCAAAAGCCATATGGACTGGAAACCAGAGATAGCCTTGGTGAAAATCTAAACGTCCCATTATTTCATATGCCATCGGAAAACGATTGGATTTTACTTGCCAATTACAATGATAAAACCTTTATGCGAAATACGCTTACTTTTGAGCTTTTCAGGCAAATGGGTCATTATGCCCCTCGAACTCAGTTTTGCGAAGTAATTGTCAATGGATCGTATCAGGGGATTTACATTTTCTGCGAAAAAATTAAGAGAGACAAAAACAGGGTTGATATAGCTAATCTGGATCAGGATGAAAACTACGGGGATGATTTAACCGGTGGTTATATCATCAAGGTCGATTATTATGACGAGAACAATAGCTGGAAAAGTTTATACCCACCCTTAGGTCATAATGATAAAGAAGTTTATTTTGTTTACTATTATCCGGAACCAGATAAGATTACTGAAAATCAGAAATCATATATTAAACAATTTATAGATGAGTTAGAAACTGTGCTATATACAACGGATTCTCAAGATCTTGTGGAAATAATGTCCGCTTATATTGATGTAAACTCTTTCATCGACTATTTCATTCTGAATGAATTGGCGCGTAATGTAGATGCCTACAAAAAAAGCAGTTTCTTCTATAAGGATAAAAGAAGTAAAGGAGGCTTATTGCATGCAGGTCCTGTTTGGGACTTTGATTGGGCATGGAAAAATATTGATGAATGTTTTTTCAGAGCAACAGATGGATCCGGGTGGGCATTTCTGGTTCATGAATGTGATATATGGCCTGTTCCACCAAGCTGGACGGTAAAGCTTATGAAAGATATTCGGTTTTTAAGCAGCGTAAAAGACAGGTACTTTGAACTAAGAAATTCCATTTTAAGTGAATCAAATATTTTCTTCTATATCGATTCTGTTGCTGTGCTTCTGGATGAAGCCCAGGTACGGCATTACAATAAATGGCCCATTCTGGGTCGAAATGTAGGGGCTCCAGAAGTTGATTATCAACCCCCAACCTACTCTGGAGAAATTCAAAAGTTCAAAGATTGGATAATCACAAGGCTGAATTGGCTTGATACTCAATTTGAATCAGTCCTGGTAACTGGATTGGAAGATCAAATCCCCAACAATTTTGACGTGGAGTCCGATTGTCGATTATACCCCAATCCGGCAGTCTCTCAGTTGACACTGGAATCCGATAAAACTATATTTGATGTTTCTGTTTATACATACAAGGGAGAATACATCAATCCAGAATATTTTGCAAAAACAAAAACACTGGAAGTTAGCTATTTCTCAGCTGGTCTTTATTTCATCAAGGCTATTTTTACTGATGGTACGGAATGGGTTGGAAAATTTGTGAAAGACTAATTGCTCAACCGATATGCTTTTATTTCCTGGTTGTTAATGCCAAATAGAATGAGGTCGTCTATAATAATGGTACTACGCACATCACCTTTTAACTTAAAACCAGATTGATGTTGTGGTAATACCGTAAAGCTGCCATCTCCATCTCCTTTTAATAACAATCCGTAGTTGGCATCATACTTCCCAAAACGTATCCTGGCGTTATTAATATTGCCGCACAACAGTAGATCCTTATTCCCATCCACGTTATAATCCAATGAAGTTATGGTATATATGGGTGCATATTGGACCTCTATAGGCAGGGATTTTTCAATAAATTTGCTATCTGCAGAACTTTCAAAGTAAGAGGTTGAAGCATGATTTGCCCGAAGGTGTTGCGAATCCTTCAATTCCTGTTCTGTAAAAATATCATCTATGGAAGCATCTGCATAACTCTCAAAAGTAGGAAACCTGTTTTCCATCCGTCCTATTTGGGCAATCAGTTCTTTCCTTGTAACGTAAGGATGGCTCTTACCCTGTATGTAGAAGCATATAATCGGGTCAATTGATCCATTATTATCAAAATCTTTAAAATATAGATCTGCGGGTTCTTTTTCAGAAGCCTGCATCTGTGAATTCAATCCTAAATTTCCCAATATAAGATCTGCTCTCCCGTCATTGTTAAAATCATCAATATGAATTCTGTTCCAGAATCCACTGTATTCCCGAGTAAAAAATTCATTCGTTCGCACAACTAATCCGCCGTCTGTAATCCCCAGCACCTTCACAGGCAACCATAGACCTACAATAATCAGTTCCTTCGAATTATCATTATCCAGATCGTGCCAGACTGCATCGGTAACCATGCCGATTTTTTCCAAATCATTTGCATATTTCTGAGTGGCTATACTGAAGTTGCCTTTTCCATCATTGAGCAATATTGAACTACCGGGTATCTCGGGATAACGACCAGGGATCACAAATCCCCCTATGAAAAGATCCTGGTAACTATCTTCATTAATGTCATTTACTGCAACACATCCACTACTTACCAACATTTTTGGTAATCCCTGCTCATTTTTACGAAAGTTCCCCTTACCATCATTGAGATAGAGCCTATCCTGCAAAAAAGGATCCTCAGGTAGAAAGTTATGATATCCTCCGGAACAGACATATAAATCCTGGAAACCATCGTTGTTAGCATCAAAGAAAACAGCATCAACATCATCGCAGGCTTTATCAGAATCAAAAGTATTTGTAAGTTGTTTTTTGAATCCTGATTTCGTCTGTAAAAAGATCGCTCCGGGTTGTCCGGCACCCCCTCCCACATAAACATCTTCTAATTCATCGCCATTCACGTCAGTTTTTGCCATACATGGACCTTCAAATGATTTTGCATTAAGCATCAGTGGTTGGCGCTTAAAATCATTGAAATTATTCATTATATGATTAAAGGCTACAGGTGACTGGATTTCTGTAAAGATCGTCTTATTTTCAGTTGGATTGCTATACTTTATCTGCGCAAAATCCTCTCTGAACTCAATGATTTGATTGGGCGAGATATCTTTCACAATCTCGGACATACCTCCCAGCCAAACTACTTTAACCGAATCTATTTTATTAATACTCCCAAGCCCAAAATGCAATATGGGTGATACACTTGACTGATAACCTCTGGCCGGTTGCTGTTCAAGCATCTGCTGTTGGCCACCCGCATATAAATATACTTTAGCTCCATGACCGAATTTATTTTTTCTGGTCCCATTTAATCTGACTTTAAGAAAATTATTCTCATTAATTTCATTTGATTTATTTTCATATATAAATGCTGGTTTATTGATGTTGTTGGTTACAATGTCTAAATCTCCATCATTATCCAGATCGACATAAACTACTCCATTACTGTATGAGCCTTCTGTCATACCCCAGTCTTTATTAATTTTCGTATATGTGGCATTTCCGTTGTTTTTATATATATAATTATGCAATTCTGTTTCCGGCATTTGATTCACTAAATTCAGCACATCCGTTCGCTTCACCTGCCTATTTTGCATGATAAACATATCCATACTTCGCAAAAAATCCATGTTGGTATAATCTCTCAGATAACCATTGGTAATCAGAAGATCCTTCCATCCATCATTGTCATAATCCGCAAAAAGTGGGGTCCAGCTCCAATCCGTTGCTGCAATTCCGGCGATTTGACCAATCTCGCTGAAAGTACCATTACCATTGTTCAGATGTAGCATGCTTCTTAAATACTGGTAATAAAAACCAAGTCGTAGATTTAAATCGAAAAAATCATAATCATTTGGTGCCAGCAGCAACTTCTGGCGACGGTTGTCTTCCGGCAACATGTCCAAAGAAAAAATATCCGGTAATCCATCATTATTGACATCTACTATATTATTGCCCATAGATGCGTAGCTGGTGTGCCCCAGCATTTCCTGTAGTTTGTCTGTGAAAGTACCATCCCCATTGTTGATATATAAATAATCCGGAAGTGAAAAATCATTGCAAATGTAGATATCCGTCCATCCATCCAGATTGATGTCAACTACTCCGGCCCCCAATCCATAGGTGATGGGAGGACTTAAAATCCCTGCTGAAATGGTAATGTCCTTAAAGAATTCGTTCTCATTTTTTAATAATCTCACTCCGTGGACCGGATCATCGATCTTCAGCACTTCCTCGGTATCTTCTTCATTTAATTTTGGTAACGAATCAGGATGATGGTTCAGGATAAAAAGATCCAGATCACCATCGTGATCATAATCAAAAAAAACAGCATGTGTAGTGTTCGTTGGGAAATCCAACCCATATTGCCTGGTTTGTTCTACAAATCTCGGGACTCCACTATTATCCGGTCCCTGATTGATAAATAATTGATTGATCAATTTTTGTGGAGCCATTTTACCTGAATAACAAATATACAGATCCAATAGACCATCCCCATTCACGTCGGCCATGGTAACACCTGTTTTCCAGGGACCGGGCCTCCCCAATACTCCAGCAATTCCTGCTACCTCATTAAACTGCAAATCCCCCATGTTCAGATAAAGCGCATTATTCTCCATATTGCTGGTAAACACCAGGTCTTCCAAACCATCGTTATTAAGATCTCCCGCTGCCACACCAGCTCCATTGTAGAAGTATTCATACATCAAAACATTGGTGTTCAAACCCTCTACAATGTTGTTGCTGAATGAAACATTGGTTTTTTCCGCAGGTAAAAGTTCGAAAAGTGGTGAGAACGATTTTTTTTCGTCCAGATTTTCCCTGGAGGATTTACATTTATGGAATAAAAAACCAAGATACAATAAGGCAGAAACGATTAAAATCTTTCTGATCATTCAATTTCACCATTTATTCAACTGAATGCGAAGTTATAAAACATTCGAGAATCCGGATAAAAAAAGAAAATCTATTCCAAAAACAGGAATAGATTTTCTGTCAAATGTATGATGTTTCAGATTATTCTGTCACATAACCCGGATTCTGAATCAACTTATCATTCCTGTTCATTTCATCCCTTGATATGGGACGCCAGTACATTTTATCATTCCAGGTACGATTTTCCCTACCGGTTTCTAATACAACGGTATATGTATAATCATATACATTTTTATCATGGCGGTAAGGAACATGTGGTGTCGCTCCAGGTTTTAAGGTGGCTTGAACGTTGATAATCTGCACAGGGCTACCCAATGTATTTTCTGCGATCATCCACCGTTTGCAATCAAACAGCCTATGCTCTTCATATGCCAGCTCTATTCTACGCTCATTTATTATCCGATCCCATAGATCATTACCTGAATCCGTAATAGCTGGCATACCTGCCCGAAAACGAATCCTATTGATCCAGAGTCGAGCTGTTGCTTCGTCACCTGTTTTATAACAAGCTTCCGCATAATTCAATGCGACTTCGGTCACTCTCAGGAAGGGCCAGGGTATTGTCTGTGCAACGGATTGGTTGTCGGTTTTAGTTGGATCCGGATCAATAAATTTACGCACATAATAATGTGTAAAGCTTCCGTTCCAACTTTCGAGTGCCGCATCACGAGTGTCAATGCCGTTGATCACACCACCTGCTCCATCATCATAATATCCTGTCTGAACCTGATTAGCAGGATCCGTGGCAGCAACATCCGGTGGACGAGGTTTCCAATCTGCACCGTCATACATGATCGTAGCATAAAACCGAGGATCCCGGTCTGCATATGGATCAGCACTATGTGCAGGATTATCCCAGTCAAATCTGGAACCATCCATCATTTCATAGTCATCCACTAGCTGCTGAATGGGTGTATTCCCAGCCCAGTTGTGATAACCGTTTGGGCCATTATTGATACCAAAGTTGATGCCACCCAAAGGCCAATCATTTTCAACTGTATATTGTGCTGTATGTGTCCTCTGCCAAAGTAAATCCTCAACGGCACTAGCATCAGCAACAGCACTCTGTCCCCCACAATATAATGCAATATAATTTTCTCTTCCCTGGTCGGGCCCGACTGGGGCATCAAGATTCAGTTTCCATCCGGGAGCTTCATTCAATACAGCTAATGCTGCATCTCTTGCAGCTTGATAACGCGATTGCTGGCCTCCGCCTGTATAAGCAACTAATTCTATATTGTTATATTCATCTAATAAAGAAGAATTGGTTTGGGCGGTAGTTGCATCATGCAGATCACTGGCTGCATACAAGAGCACCCTGGATTTAAGTGCCATGGCACTTAACTTTGAAGCGCGTCCATCCGTTTCAGGTTTACCATCCAAATTTGCAATGGCCTTATCAAGATCATCAATAACAAAATTGACACATTCTTCAAAAGTATTCCTGGCGATCGAGTAATCCTCATTCAAACCATAAGGTTTATCGATAATTGGTATACCTCCCCAGTGTCGCAATAATTGATGATAATAATAGGCTCTCAGGAAATAAGCCTCACCTATTAATCTTTCACGAAGAACATCATCGTCAAAAGTAGAATTAGGAAGCTCCTGGAGTGCAACATTTGCCTGCCGAATGGCTTCCCACAAATTTCCCCATCTAAATGTATCATTAAACCAGCCCATATTAGAGGGGGTTTCGGTACCTTCATTTGTAATTTTATAGTCTCTGCCATGGGTAAACAAAGCTTCATCCGTCAATGAGGACAGCATTTCTTCATGAAATCCCGCATAAAACAAGTATGAATATACATTAAATATGAAGGCTTCAGATAACGGTCCGTCTGCCCAGGTAGCACTACTTGCAATTCTATCTTGCGGTTCCGTATTCAAGAAGTCCTTGTTACAGGATATATACAGTAACAGAGACACGATAAATATTCCCAGTATAATTAATTTTCTTTTCATGACCATATAAGTTTAGAAAGCTATACTAAATCCACCACTAATAATTCTTGCTTGTGGATAAAAAGTTCCTGCTGAATTTGTACCCTCAGGATCATAAATCTTATTTTTATGAAAGGTTAGCAAATTAAAGCCCCGTAAATATACTCTGAACCTTTGAACCACATTCTGACTACTCATTGGAACAGTGTAACCAATTTCAAGATTTTTCAACCGGAGATAATCCCTGTCGAACAACCACCATGTATTATCTCCATATCCACCTGCACTCCAGTACGTATCTCCCCTGCTATGAAGTCGGGGATGAACGCTACTGGGATTATCTATAGTCCAGCGGTTATCATGATGATATTTAAGGTAATTCCCAATATCTCCTGATTCAGTATAAATCCTGATAGCATGGCCTGCAGCTCCCTGGAAGAGAATCGAAAAATCAAATCCTCTCCAGGTCAGATTAAAGTTTGCTCCATAATTCCAGGTAGGCTCCGGACCTTTATCAAGTCGTACCTGGTCATCTCCGTCAATGATACCATTATTATCTACATCTTTAAACTTCATGTCGCCGGGTCTCAATTCAGCTGTTACACCACTATAATCCAGGTTATTTGATGCAACATCTTCAGCATCCAGGAATGCACCATCGGATACATAAACAAGATAAGCATCAATTGGTTTCCCTTCCTGCCACTGATAATCCGGAGCGCCGGGAATCTCATCCATAAAAACAACTTTGTTTTTCGCGTATCCAGCATTAATACCTGCACTCCAGCGTATATTTGATCTATTCTGGCTATATAACGCAGAGAATTCAAATCCCTTATTGTCAACTTTTCCAGCATTCACCGGAGGCAACAGATCTGCTATACCAGATGATTCAGGTGTTGATCCAGTTTGCTGGATAAGGATATCCGTCCGTTTGTTATAGAAATACTCTAACGTCAAATCCAGACTGTTGTTCAGGAATGTAGCATCCAATCCGATGTTCAGGTTATTGGCTTTTTCCCATGTAAAATCCGGATTGGCAAGTACAGTTTCAACCAGTGTATTAACAACCTGTCTGTTTATCGGATATTGTCCAAAAGTATACGCAGACAAAAATGCGTATTCTTGTAATTCGTCATCCCACCAAACCACATCATTTCCCATCTGCCCATAAGAGGCTCTCAGTTTCAGATAATCAATCCAGTTTATATCAAAGAAATTTTCATTGGAAATATTCCATCCGGCCAGTATTCCAGGAAAGAATCCAAATCTGCTATTTTCCGGGAAAATATAGGATCCATCATATCGCCAGATGAACTCAAGCAGGTATTTCTGTCTGTAATTATATTGCACCCTGCCATAATATCCCAATCGGGCTCTATTATAGCCACTACCATCTACATTCTGGTTTTCGGTACCTCCAAGAAATAGCTGGTCAAGCGCCGCCGTAATGTAATTTCTACGGAAGGCTTCAAAATCGGTGCCTTCAAATTGTTCTTTGGTTACTCCAATAAGGGCGCCCACGGTGTGATCACTCCCAAAGGTTCGATCATAAGATAAAATAGCTGTCAAGTTGGTATTCAAAACAGTTCTGTGCCGTTGGGTTAACCTGGGATCAGTAAAGTTGGATCGAACAGCAGGATTCAATTCATAAGTACCATCTGGAAGTTGAACAGGAGGATCTCCCAAATAGTACAGCTCCCAGGGTGTTTCCCAGGTTTTTGTCATCCTGGTATTGTAATCCGCAGCACCGCTTAATTCAAGCTTTAAGCCTTCCACCCAGGGTTGGGTGATCGTTAATTTGCCATTACTCTGGAAATAATCAGTTGGATCATTCACATAACCTGTTGCGTTGGTTGTGACGACATACGGGTTCTGACCATTTTCAATATCCGGTCCGGGCTTACCATTAGGCCATACTTCCGGCTCCGTTGGACGGCCCCGCATCAACATCCTGAAAATAGCTCCGGCACCTTGTGTGGGAAAATTTCTATCCTCCCGGCGCCCTAGCAGACCAATGTCGATTTTAAACCAATCACTGATGTCTGCGTCAAGGTTTATCCTGGCGGAGTATTGTTTATAAAATGTCGCTGAATTCTTGTAATAGGCGTCCTGGTCAAGATAACCAAGGGAAGCAAAGTATCTGACCCTTTGTGCTCCACCGGATATCTGAATATCATACCTGCTTTGAGGTGACCATTTCTTGAACGCATCTCCAAACCAGTCTGTATCAGGATATAACCACGGATTTGATCCGTCGCCATGCGCCCGAACCGCCTCAGGTGAATAGGTTGCACTTATCGGGTTGACCCCAGGCGTTGGTGAAGTATATGTTCCAGTGGATTGAATAGCATCCCATGCTGCATCCCATTCATTAACTGGAATATTTCGATAGATTGGAAGCTCATTAATTATATTCGCATATTCTACCGCATTCGACATTTCCGGAATAACAGTTGGCTGTGACCATCCATAATTAAAATCAAAATTTACAGTTGGTTTACCTGTTTTACCTCTATTGGTTGTTACGATAATGGCACCATTGGCTGCCCTCGCTCCGTAAATGGCTGCAGAGCCATCCTTCAAAACGGAAATAGATTCTATATCTTTAGGGTTTAACCTTCCAAAACCGCCATCACGATCTGGAATTCCATCGATCACGATCAATGGTGATGTATTTCCCAGAGTATTGGTTCCCCTGATTTTAATTTCCGCATCATCATAACCAGGTTCCGCACTGTCTTGAATAACCTGAACTCCAGCCATTCGACCAGCTAAGGAATTTGTTAAATCAACAGCAGGTGATCTCTCCAGCTCTCTACCTTTAACATCTACTACAGCACCGGTAACGGTTACTTTTTGCTGAGTACCATATCCTACCACCACGATCTCTTCCAGTGCAGTGGTCTCGGGTACCAGTGCAACATCAATCACCGTTCTAGTACCTACCGGAATCTCTACCGTACTATAACCCACTGAACTAAAAACCAGTATAGCATCGGTATTAGGAACTTCAACAGTATAATTGCCATCCAGATCCGTAATTGTACCAGAGGTGGTACCTTTAATTATCACGTTAGTTCCGGGTAATCCAGTGTAATCTTCACTTGAAGTTACTTTACCGGTTATGACAATTTCCTGGCCGTAAACATTTGTGCCCCAAATAAGGAACAATAAAAAAATCACTTTCTTCAAATGCCTTGAAAGCATAATCAGATTTATTAGTAATTTATACTTCATAATAATAGCGTTATGATTAAAAAAATTTGAATTCAATTTTCAAGTGAGGTAGTGAACACTTTAAGCTGAAGTAGCTGGTTATAATATTTCAGCTACATTTTTTTTATAACATAATTTATTTACATAGGCATACTGTTAGAATATTGGTACATTATTTCCTTAAAAAACATGATAAAAATCCATTGAAGTAACATTTTTAAAAGATTAGCTTCTAATTGTTTATGTTAAAAAAATGGATAACTAGGCTATTTCTAATTTCAAGGTAAGTTCTATTTATTAAAATGGCAACATTTTTTTTTAATAAATTATACAATGTGATTTGCATACAGGTGTATATATAAATAAGCTTTTGGGCACAATTATTCACTTAACGTTACAATTTTCGAATTTAAAAATAATCAGCCTTTACGCCTTTTTAGATATAACAGGAATACTTTAATAAATTTTTAATGTGAATTGAAAATCTGCAAGTAAAAATTTATGGGTAAAAACTAATTTTACTATTTATTGTCGTGAATAAAATTTAATCAACTGAACATAGTCATTATTTTTAGCACATAGAATTAAATGTCCGTTTGAGGTTCTGATTTTTTTCAGAACCCGCACATCTCCTTCCATGAACAATCCACTTTGTTGAAAAGGAATACTTTTAAAATTTCCTTTCCCATCTCCTTTCATCCAGACTCCAATACTTGCATCATTTCGAATCGTTTCAGCTTCCGTAGAGTATAGATTACCTGCCATGATCAGATCTTCGTAGCTATCCAGATCTACATCCTGAAAAATAATTGAGTTTATATTGGATATTTGGGCGTAATTATCGAAAGGTTTAAATTTAAACTCACCATTACCGTTATTTTCAAGATAACCTGATGCAAGAGTATATATCTTGTAATTTAAGGCATTTTCCAATAATTTTTCCCCATATATATCATATAGAGTAGATATTGCATATTCGTTATTCGTAGGAATTTTACTCCTCAGATAACGATTTTGAATGAGTGTCTTTGCTCTATCAACTGTTGGAAAAATTTTGCCATCCTGGTGGTATCCAATTACAAAATCCATTTTTCCATTATTGTCAAAATCATTGATAAACAATTCAAGCGGTTCCTTTTGGGAAGCCCTGAATTTATAATTGAGACCCATATTTCCAAGGACATAGTCATCGTCACCATCACTGTCAAAATCAAAAGCTTCTATTGACCACCACCATCCTGAAGAAAAATCCAATCCATCATTTGTATTTTCAGCTTTACGTAAGTTACCTGAATCGTTATTAAAAATAATGACAGGCATCCACTCCCCGACGATGATAAGATCCATGTCTCGATCTAAGTCATAGTCTGACCACACAGCATCTGTCACCAACCCAAGGTTTTTCATACCGGGTGCCAACTTTTCTGTTGCGTCTACGAGTATTCCATCCTGATTTAACAATAAGTAGCTATCGGAAAACATCGGATACTGTCCGGGGATCATCCTGCCACCAATAAAAAGATCCAGATCTCCATCCTGGTCAAAATCCTCAGGTTTGACGACTGATCCACTGCTATTAAATAGTGGGATCAAATCTTTATTTTTCGTGAAAATCCCTTTCCCGTCATTAATATACAGTCTATCCTGCAAGCTGAAATTTTCTGCGTTTTTTTCATAACTTCCGCTGACCACATACAAATCCATATCCCCATCATTGTCTATATCAAAAAATTCGGCTCCTGTGTCCTCAAATAACCTATCCTGTTTCCAAAGCTCAATCTGAGATGACTGGAATTCTCCGTTTAGGTTCTGGATGAATAGTTGTCCTTCGTATTGATATGCCCCTCCCAGATAAAAATCATCAAGACCGTCAGCATTCACATCTCCTACAGCCAGGGTAGGTCCCAGTCTTGATATATCATATGACAACATAGGTTCACTTACAAAATCAATCTTATCATTTTCATGATGCCGGATGGACAGGCCGTATTGTTCTGTTATATCTTCGAAATAATAAACATCGTTATTTTCAATCTCAGATCCGTTTTCAACAGATTCCGAATAATTCAATGATACAGTTTGATTGGCTTTTATTTCCTGAAGCAGTAAATTTTTACCATCTGGCCATACGACCTCCACTCTAGTGATAAGGGTGTCAGTTCCCATCCCAAAATGCATGATAGGTTCCATGCTTGACCGGAATCCACGGGTTGAATAGTGTTGTTGATATTGGAATTTGTCGCCATGATAAATCCGGACCTTAGTGCCCAATCCCATCGGATTTTTCCCATGTCCATAGAATTTAAATCGTATACTATTTGATTGGTTATCCCTGTTCTCATAAATAAATGCCTCAGCATCAACATTATTTACTACAAGATCCAGATCACCATCATTATCAAGATCTCCAAACGCCACACCATTTGAATAGGATTTTTGATCCATTCCCCATTCTTTCATTACCTTTGAAAAGGTTAAATCGCCATTATTACGGAACATATAATTTACTACGGGTTCAAAAGGCAGCGTTTTCAAAATCATATCCCATTGTGAGTCTTCCAGCTCTGTAAAATCCGTAACAAATTGAATCATATTTTTATAACTGATCCCCCAATCTATATTTCGGATATCCTTCCTGATACCATTGCTGACGTATAAATCTTTAAATCCATCATTATCAAAATCAGCAAATAATGGAGCCCAGCTCCAATCAGTCCTTGAAATACCAGCCACCATGCCAATTTCGCTGAAAGTTTCATTACCATTATTTAAATGCAATACATTAAACATATACTGATAATGGAGGCCATGTTGAACGGTCCGATCAAACCTTTTCTGATCAGTTCCACCCGTATTCATATATAATCTGCGGTTGTCCTCCGCTACCATATCCAATACGATAAGATCCAGAAGTCCATCATTATTAAAATCCGCCATATCATTCCCCATTGAAAAATGTGAGATATGCCTGGTAGCTTTTTTAATATTTTCTGTGAATGTTTTATCGCCATTGTTAAGATATAGGTAATCATATTCGAAAAAATCATTGCTCACATAAATGTCATCCCACCCGTCATCATTGATATCTCCGACAGATATACCATGAGCATATCCAACCTTTGAGCTATATATCCCACTTTTCTCTGTTATATCGATAAAAGTATTCCCTATATTTTCATATAGTTTATCTCCTGAATATGGATCCGATACGTTTCTTAACCTAGCTGCATCACTACTGTTCAGTTTAGCTGTGGTCTGGTTTGCCACATAAACATCTAAATCCCCATCCCTGTCATAATCGAAGAAATAAGCATTTACACCATACCCTTCATTATCCAGTCCGTATTCTTCTGCCTTTTCAGTAAAAGTGCCATCTCGGTTATTAATATATAAAAGATTTGCCCTGTCTTTTGGTAATCCCATACCCGATCTACAGATATAAATATCCAGGTATCCATCGGCATTCAGATCGACCATGGAGGTACCTGTATACCAACCTTCTTCCATTTTATCCAGTTTTGAAGTGGAAGTAATATCTTCAAATACCATGTTTCCTTTGTTTTTATAAAGTTTCGAATAGACCTGGTTGCCAACAAAAAATATATCGGCAAGTCCGTCATTATCTATATCTCCGATGGATACACCTCCTCCACTGTAAAAGTCAGGATAAGTAATAATATTCATTTGGTGTGATTCCTCTAATTTATTATTAAAGTAAATGCCAGTCTTATTTGGATTTAGTAATTTGAAAAGCGTATCGGTTTTATTTAAATATTGACATCCAGAAAAAACTATAACTAATATTAAATAAAAACCCTGTTGTATTGCCCTTATTCTCGTTACTTTCTTTTTGATTTTTTTCATTGATTCTCTACCGAACCTGCCAATATCCTAAGTAATGCTAAACTTAAATATCTTCCAATATGATTTCGAAGAGTCAAAATTCAAATTTCCAGACATATATGTCAAATAAATTTGTAAAAACTAACATTTGTATTATTCAGCAACATATACACTTCCTAAAGGTGAAACATGTTTAGGAAATATAGCAGGTAATCAGATCCCTAATTTAAATACAATGCTTTCGATCATGATACAGTTTATGCGAAGGTGCTTGTTTTACGAAGAAGAAAATTGAATCTAATTTGAATGATTATGAGTGAGGCTGTATTTGCGAATATTTACATGGTAATCAATATAATACTAAAAGAATATATGCCTAATGTTATAACCAGCTACATATCAGCATAAAGTGAATTACGTTCGAAGCCCGTTTTTATAACTTATTAATCACTCTTTCTTCTTTTCAGTATCCTTAATAAAATGTTTCACTAAATCAATAGGTACCGGAAAGATTGTTGTTGAATTTTTTTCGGATGCAACCTCAGTTAAAGTCTGTAGAAACCTGAGCTGAAGGGCAATTGGTTCTGCTGCAATATTATCAGCTGCTTCTTTTAATTTTTTACTTGCCTGGAATTCACCTTCGGCGTGGATAACTTTTGCTCTTCTTTCTCTTTCTGCTTCTGCCTGTTTTGCCATGGCTCTTTGCATCTCAATGGGCAGATCAACATGCTTAACTTCGACAGTTGAGACTTTTATTCCCCAGGGATCGGTCTGGCTGTCGATAATCTGCTGAAGTTTCAGGTTTATTTTTTCTCTCTCCGCTAAAATTTCGTCCAGCTGAGATTGTCCGAGCACACTTCTCAAAGTAGTCTGAGAAAGCTGGGAAGTCGCATCCAGAAATCTTTCAACCTCCACAATTGCTTTATCTGCCTGAATAACTCTGAAATAAACTACAGCATTCACTTTTAACGATACGTTATCCTTGGTAATAACATCCTGCTCCGGAACATCCATGACTACAGTTCGAAGGCTTACTCTAACCATCCGGTCAACCACGGGAATAAGTAAAATTAAGCCGGGTCCTTTTGAACCAATCAATCTTCCAAGCCGGAATACTACAGCCCTTTCATACTCTCTCAGAATTCTGATCGCACTGGCGAGTATTAATATAACGAAGAGTATAATTATACCTAAATACATTGATGTTCCTTCCATTGCTATATTCTTTTGGTTATTTTAAAAATTATACATACTAAAGTTTGTTAACAAACAGGTTATCATGTTACCGTTTAACGTTCCCGGTTTGAGTTTTTTTGTTCAATATCGGGCTGATTGCCATGCTTCTATTTCTTCAAATTTCTTGATTCTCATTTAATCAAACATTTGAACTATGAACCTCGAACCTTTGAATCCTGAATCGCCGTGGTTATAACTTTTTTACTTTTAATTTTAAATTTTCTATTCCAATTACCGAAACAGAAGTTCCCTTTTTAATATCACCGTCAATGCTTTCTGCATTCCATATTTCACCATGGATTTTGATTTCTCCCTCCGGCTTTAGACTTGACATAGCAACTCCTTTTTCTCCAACTATACCTTCCAGGCCAGTAGCAATCTTCTTTCTTTGCGCTCTTATACCAAACGTAATGGCAAACAAAAAGAAAGCTGCAGTTAAAATCACTATAAGAATTATTAATTCCATTGAAATCTCCATTGCTTCTAAAAAAGATTCCCTGTCAATCAACATCATCGAGCCTAGTAAAAGAGAAATTATTCCCCCAATAGTTAGAATACCATGGCTAACGACCTTAATTTCGAGAATAAAAAGAATAACTGCAAAAATAATTAACGCAAGTCCTGTATAATTCACAGGTAATGCGTGCATGGAATAAAATCCAAGTATCAAACAGATTCCACCAATTACTCCCGGAAAAATGGCTCCGGGATTATATAGTTCGAAAAAGATACCATAGATTCCAAACATTAATAAAATATAAGCCAGGTTTGGATCACTTAAAATGCTCAAAAGCTTCTGTGATAAAGTCATTTCTATATTTACAATATCAGCATCCTTAGTATTCAATATCTTCATCCCTTTTACTGTTTCAACCTCCATTCCATCGATCAATTCAAGAAGGTCACTGACATCATTTGCTACGACATCTATTACATTTTCTTCCAATGCTTCAGTTTCAGTGATGGAAAGACTTTTTCTAACTGCATCTTCAGCCCATTGTACATTTCTGTGTCGCTTTTCACTGATGGTTCTTATAAAAGCTGCCGCATCGTTAGTGGCTTTTTCCATCATTACGGAATCCTGTTGCCCTAAAAGTGAGACTGGATGTGCCGCACCTATGTTTGTTCCCGGTGCCATTGCTGCTATGTGGCCGGCCATTGTTATAAATACACCCGCTGAAGCTGCCTGCGACCCTGAAGGTGAGACATAAACTACAATTGGCACCGCAGATTCGAGAAGCTCAGTAACAATCACTCTTGTCGATTTAAGCAATCCTCCCGGGGTGTTCAGTTTAATAATTACACACTCTGCTCCCGTTTCTACCGCAGTTGCAATTCCGGTATGTATATAATCGGCACAGGCCTGATGTATAGCACAATCAGCCGTAAGCAAAACCACTTTGTTAGATGGTGAATATGTATCCTGTGCGAATATCCACAACGAAGTAATTATGATCAGGATAGATTTCATTATTGCTCTTCATATAAATTCTATATTAATGTAACGAAAAATTAGGTGTTAAACAATAGTTATACTTTTCTCTAGTTAGTAAACACAATGAAGATAATTTGATGAAGTGTCAAGAGAAATCCATCTGCTCATTGAGACCATAGGGATTTTATCATCCTCTTTCTGTAGATTAACCACTTCTGCGGATGCTGATTAGCCTGAGATGAATAGAATGAGAGTATTTTTATCGATGTAAATATTTTTGTCTGGTAAGCAATCGTCCGATATTTTAATCTGCTCTACCAATTCTGGCGGAATAGACGTCCATTGCTTTTGCTTCATATTTTTTTTAAGAAATTATATTTTATATATTATTTTTTGTATATTTCCGCTATCAGACTAATCAATATTAAGAAAGGTGGAGTTAAACTAAATAGTGAATACTAACCAGTATTTATTGTTTCGATCTCTTGAGGAAAGTATTAATCTCTACTATTAAAAAGGGCAATCGTACTTTCAATAGTTTTTTTGTATTGAGACGATATTTGAAATACGATGAATGAAAAGCCTTTTTTTTTATAAGTTGAGAATTTAATTTGGTTGGTCAATTTAAGTATAACCATTTAGTTGTTATCATATCACATTTACTAATACAAATCATCCGTTTGAAAAATGATTAAGTTTAAAAACTTTATCCGGATCATCTTTTTGATAAAGATTATTTCTTATCCGGTGTTAGGTCAGGAAGCCTCAAATGCTTCTGTGTCTGGCAAAGTTGTTGATTATTATAGTGGCGAGCCATTAGGATTCACAACTGTTGTCATTTACGATTCTGAGGCGGAGGATTCATCAAAAGTGGCTGATGCCTGGAATAAAGGAGTTTTTTCGGATAGCTTAGGAACGTTTCAGATAAAGGGAATTCCCATCGGTGAATATTTTGTTCAAATAAGTTTCATGGGCTTTGAAACCAAAAGAACCAAAAAGTTTTCAATTGAAAACAAAGACGAGCAGATAGACTTAAAGGTCATTAATCTCGAGGAATCTGTTGAATTTTTAAGCGGGGTAGAAGTAACCGGTGAAAAATCGACCTATAATCTCAATATTGACCGGAAGATTTATAATGTAGAAAAAGACATCATGAGTGAAACCGGTTCAGTCACGGAAATTTTAAATAATATACCTTCAGTTTCCATTGATTATAATGGTAGGGTTAGTTTGAGGGGCACTTCAAATATTAATTTTTTTATTAATGGAAGACCATCGGCTTTGATGCGAGCGAATCCTACTGCATACCTGCAGTCAATTCCGGCAAACTCAATTGAATATATAGAAGTAATTACAAATCCATCCGCCAGATATCGTCCCGACGGTGCAGGTGGTATTATCAATATTGTTTTGAAAGGCGCTGCAGATGGCTGGGAAGGTTCTGTTCAGGGAAATGTCGGTAATCTCAGTAGGTATACCGGTAATGTCGATCTCAGTTATTCCAAAAATGATATAAGTGTTTTTGGGAATTATGGCTTTCGTCACACCACGACTCCGCAGGATATTACAGATATAAGAACAGAAAAAGATGGAAATGGAAATGTCCTCAATGATTTTAATAGAAAAACCGAAGAAAACTACAAGGAATTTTCCAATATTCTTAATGGAGGTGTCATTTTTCCCATGGGAGAAGGGAGTTCTCTTGAAATTTCAGGTGAATACTTTCATCTGGGTGCGGATAATAACTCTACTGGTAATACGGTGACATCTGATAAAGAATCGGATGAAGATTCGGAATTCACTACCGATAGAATATTTAAAGGATTTGAAGAGGAGTGGCAGATGGCGGCCGCTTTCGAACATGAATTTGAAGAAGAAGATCATACATTGGCAATTGAAGCTGCATTCGGCCGCTATGACGAGGAAGAAGATAATTATTTTGATGAAAAATTTACGCTTCCGGAAGCCAGGCAGGATATCACACATTATCTCATTAAAAAGGGAGGTCCGATCACTGAGCTAGCTGTAGAATATGCCAATCCAATCGGAGGAGACAGGGAAATAGAACTTGGTTATTTTGGTGAATTTCTATCGGATTACATTTCAAATATCAGTGAATTCAAAGACTCAAATGGACGGTGGATAACTGATTTTAACCGAACCAACTTTTTTGATTTTAGACAAAATATTAATGCTGTTTGGACACTTTTCAGCCAGGAAATTGATGCTTTTAGTTTTTCTGCTGGCTTACGTGCTGAGCAGGTAAATATTACCTCCAAGTTAATACAGGAGCCAACGGATTCCATAATCCCGAATGACTACTTCAAATTTTACCCCTCATTGCACTTGACTTACGAACTGGGAGATAATGAACAAATACAGTTGAATTATAGCAAGAGAGTAAATCGTGCTGATAGTGATGAACACAATCCATTTCCGGAATATGATGATCCAAGAACAAGAGAAGTAGGGAATCCACATATCAAACCGGAGATCATTCATTCTCTTGAATTAGGGTACTCTATCGAAAAAGAAAATTTTTCATTTATACCTGCATTATATTACCGGCATAAACTAGGTGCTTTTACTGAAATCAGAGAGATTGTCGAAGATTCTGTTTTACAAACCAGTTTTTCCAATTTAGATGTCGAAAAAGCGGGTGGTCTGGAGTTTGTAGTTACCAGCAATATGCTGGACTGGGTAGGATTGAACTTCAGTGCCAACTTTTTTTACAGTAAATTGGATGCCAGTAGTTTAGGTTATTCTTCCGATCTATCACAGTTTAACTGGGACGCCAAATTAGCGGCAAATTTTACAATCACAAAAACTACATATGCGCAATTAAACGCCTACTATCGATCTTCGCGATTAACTCCTCAGGGACGTTTTGAACCTGTTCCGTTGTTTAATTTGGGATTCCGGCAGGATATTTTCAGAAAAAGGGCATCGTTGTCACTGACCATTTCAGATGTGTTCAGTTCGGTGGAGTGGGAGAGTATATCCGATACACCTGATTTGTATCAAAAGACAATTTATGGGCGTAATTCACAAATCATCTATTTGGGCTTTACCTACCGTTTTGGAGAAACAATCCAGAGGAAAAAACCTGCAGATCTGCAATTTGAAGATGAAATCGAAGCTGGTAAACCGCCACCAGAGGAAGAAGAATGATAATGATTAATAATAACCAGCATGTACCTGGTAATCAATTGGTTTTACATCAGATTCATCATTATTAAAATAGACCTTAATATTTTATTGAGTATTTGCAGGAAATAATTATCTTTCTTCTTTACTGAAAAGTAGAAATATATAAAGTTTTTTTATAAAAAATTTTATTATTTATTTTTAATTTTTATCTTGAATTCATCAAGTTCCAAAACTTGCACATTTTAAATTAGTATACCCTATTATGTTAAAGAAGCACTATCATGAATCTAAAATCAATCTGTACGAGACAACATAAGTTGACTTTATTTTTATGCGGCATTTTTAGCTGCCTCTTCTTATTCAGTAACCTGATAATTGCCCAGGATGCCCAAACAGAAGAGTCTCAATGGGAAGAATTCGACCCCAAAGACTTCGATGACAATTCGATCAATATCACGAATGACTGGATGCCTTTAAAACCTGGAATGCGGTATGTTTATGCTGGTACTAGCCTTGATGATGATGATAACCGCATACCGCATCGAGTGTTGATCCATGTAACGGATCTGGTAAAGGTAATTGAAGGCATAAAATGTGTCGTTACATGGGATTTGGATTATGAAAGTGGCGAATTGGTTGAAGCGGAACTTGCATTCTTCGCACAAGATAAAGAAGGCAATGTCTGGCGTATGGGTGAATATCCTGAGGAATATGATGAAGAAGGAAAAATTGATGCTACACCATGCTGGATTTCAGGTATCAGAAATGCAATTGCAGGGATTTCCATGCAAGCAAACCCGTGGATCGATTCTCCTAGTTATTCTCAAGGATGGGCCCCTGCTGTTGATTTTACTGACCGTGGTAAAGTTGATCAAATGGGGTTAAAAATTTGCGTTCCGATGGGTTGTTACGATAATGTAATGGTGATTTCTGAAACCAGCCTGGAGGAAGAGGGAATTTTTCAGTTAAAATACTGGGCACAAGGAGTTGGAAATATCCAGGTAGGATACAAAGGTGATGATCCCTCCGCAGAACTTCTAGAACTGGTCGATGTTTTGAAATTAGGATCCGAAGGCATTGCAGATATACGTGAAAAAGCACTTGAACTGGAGGCAAGTGCATTCAAGCAAAGCAAACGAGTTTACGGTGAAACCGAACCTTGTTTTCCGCGTGAGAAGTAGTTTGTATTAATTTTTTTTTAAAAGATGCCTTTTTATTAAAAAATTAGACAATCAGAAACCAGAGACGTAACTAAAGTGGAAAATGATTACCAATATTTCACCTTAAATTTTGATATGTGTTGTGAAAATATATAATAAATAAATTCAAAAAATCCATGATGGAAAAGGCTTGCTGCTATATTTATAAGGATAATTTTTGTGTAAATGCTGTTTTACTAAAACTTTTGATTTTTTTCAGATTTAGAATAAATATACCCGAATGATATATGTTAATTATAGCGTAATTTATGCTCAAAGCATGAAATTTTTGAAAATGAAAATATTTTTTCAAATTTATTAGGTATAAAATAAATTATATTTTATATTGAAATCGGAATATTGTTATCTGGCGCCCAGACATATTGTTGCCTTATTTCATAAATAGGATGGATTAAAGGAAGTTGGGCAAATCTTTATAGTCGATATTCTGCATAAATACTAAAAATTACATTATTGACCTTTCTCGTATTGAGAAGGGGGTGGATAATTACATCAAATATTTCAAGGGTAACTTAAATATATCTATTTATCTAATATTAACTATTATGATGAGATCTACAATTTTAACAGGCATCCAGTCACGCGTATTGGTCATCTCGGTGGCAGCTTTGTTGATATTTTTTGGCATTTATCAACTCCGCGACATCCCGGTTGGAGTATTCCCTGAATATTCGCCGGTTTACATCGAAATTCAAACGGAAGCCCTCGGACTTTCTGCAAATGAAATCGAACAAATTATTACTGTAGCTATGGAGCAGGATTTGCTCAATGGTATAGCTTATGTTAAAGAAATCTGGTCTGAATCCATTCCCGGACTTTCGAGGATTGTCTGTGTCTTTGAACCAGGAACGGATCCAATGATAGCGCGGCAGGTTGTTGCGGAGCGTTTAACCCAGGCACATGCCTTGCCAAATGTTGCAAAAGCGCCACTTATGCTACAGCCCTATTCCTCAACAAGCCGGATTATGAAGGTTGGATTGAGTCCCAGTTCACCGGATATTTCTCTAATTGATCTTTCTGTGCTTGCTCGCTGGACGATACAGCCTTATTTACTGGGTGTTGAAGGAGTGGCAAATGTCTCTATCTGGGGACAGAGAAAACGACAGTTACAGGTTCAGGTTGATCCACAAATACTGGCTGACAATGATATCACCTTACACGACGTTATTCAAACTACTGGAGAAGCACTTTGGATATCTCCATTAAGTTTTTTAAACTCTTCAACACCAGGTACCGGTGGTTTTTTCGATACACCTAATCAACGTATTGGAATCCGGCACGTATTGCCTATTTCCACACCGGAGGAACTTGCACAGGTTTCCATGCAAGGACGGAAAGATTTGGTACTTGGAGATATATCTACAGTTGTGGAGAATCATCAGCCTCTTATTGGAGATGCCATTATTAATGGAAACGAAGGCCTTCTACTTGTAATTGAGAAATTCCCATGGGCCAGTACGGTGAAGGTTTCCGAAGCTGTAGAGGATGCAATGGATAAACTGGCACCCGGACTATCCGGAATAGCTATTGATACAGAAATTTATCAACCTGCAACATTCATTGAAAGTTCTTTTGAAAATGTTTCAACTGGAATAACCATAAGTATTGTGGTTGTTGCCTTTTTATTCTTCCTGTTCTTTTATGAATGGCGTGCTGCTATTATTTCTTTTACTGCAATGTTATTATCACTGATTGCTGGAACTTATATCCTCTATCTTCGCGGAGTTATATTTGATATGATGGTTATGGCTGGTTTTGTTGTAGCCTTAGGAATTATAATCGACGATGCCATTAGCACAGTTGAAAACATCAGGCGACGTATGTCTGAACGACTTACCAATGGAACCGAAAAAAACACCGCTGACATTATCCTTGATGCTACACTTGAAATGCGGAGTCCAATTGCTTTCGCAACAGGCATCCTCTTATTAGCGGCACTTCCACTATTTTTTATGGGAGGATTAGCCGGATCCTTTCTTCAACCTCTTGCACTCTCCTATATTTTAGCATTGGTTGCTTCCTCGGTAACGGCACTTTTAGTAACACCTGCAATGTGTATGTGGTTATACTCAAATTCGTCAAATGGATATCATGAATCTACTATATTGGCTTATTTACGCAATGGCTTCAGTTCGGGAGTTACCTATTTTATCCAAAAACCTAAAATGGCTTATGTTATACTGGGAATATTGGCAATAATCGGTTTTGGCTTAATCCCAATGACTGATTTTGGACTACAGTTGCCGAAACCTCAGGAGAGAGATATAGTTATTACATGGGAAGCAGAATATGGTACATCTCATCCTGAAATGGCAAAAATAACTAAAGATGTTATCAGTAAATTAAGAACTGTACCGGGCATTAACAATGCCGCTGCGCATATTGGCCGTGCTGTGTTGTCAGATAAAATAAATAATGTTCATTACGGAGAAATTTGGCTCAGTATTGATGATGATGCAGATTATACTACAACAATAGCTTCCATTCAAAAAGTCGTAAGCGAATACCCGGACATGAATAGTAATGTAATGACCTATGGGGAACAAAGCCTTAGTAGGTCCCTAACAGGAATTGGAAAGGAGTATGCCATTCGGGTATACGGTGAAAATCAGGAGACCTTAACTAAAATATCAGAAGAGATTAAAGATGCCATCTCCGGTGTAAGTGGGCTAACCGATGCTAAAATTGAATATCCTGAAATGGAACCAACTATTGAAATTGAGGTAGATCTTGAGAAAGCAAGACAATATAATATCAAACCCGGAGATGTCCGAAGAACCGCCGCGACGTTGCTGGCAGGCATTGAAGTAGGCAGCATTTTTGAGGGACAGAAAATTTTTGATGTTGTCGTGTGGGGTGTTCCTGAAGTACGTAAAAGCATAGAAAGTGTAGAAAACCTCCTGGTTGATATACCAGGTGGCAATGGCACTGTACGAATCGGAGATGTCGCAAATGTGCGTGAAAATCCAAATCCTGCCGTAATAAAGCGTGAAAAAATTTCTAGATACATGGATGTTAGTTTTACATTCTCTGGCAGTAATACGGTTGCGTTAAATAATAATATTAACATTCGCCTCCAGAACGTCAAATTTCCGTTGGAACACCATGCTGAGTTGATTGGAGAATTTGAAGAAATTCAAGTTGAGGGAAGACGAGCTATAAGTGTTGTTATTGCAGCTTTGATCGGTATATTTCTTCTACTCCAAGCTGCTTTTTGGAGTTGGCGCAGGGCATTGGCTGTATTTCCCCTAATATTTCTTGCACTTTCAGGTGGTATGATTGGTGTCGTGTTGAGTGGGGGTAATTTTTCGCTTGGTGTTCTGGTTGGATTTCTAGCAGTATTGGGAATTGCTGCACAAAATATTATCTTGTTGATCAAATGTTTTAAATCTCTTGAAATGCAGGAGGGATTAACATTTGGTCCTTTTTTGGTAATGCGTGGAGTTCATGATCGTCTGGGACCTATCCTCATGACCACAATAATAACATTACTGGCCTTCCTTCCATTTGCCATTCTTGGCAACGTACCCGGACTGGAAATAATATTCCCTATGTCGTTGGTTGTAATTAGCGGTGTGATTACTACCCTGCTTCTCAACCTGTTTGTATTACCTGGCCTTTATTTACAGTTTGGAAAAGTTACTCAAACTTTGATGGAGGAGGAAAAGGCAATGATTGAATTGGATGACGATAAGTCAGTTTCTGCATAAAATGATCATTGAAAAATTCTTGAAAGAAAGTATATGAAAAAATTTAAACATAAAATAGTTTTTCTAGCAGTGATAATTGTAGCACTACAGTTTAAAGCCTGCCAGGAGCCGAAATCTAACTATGAAAAAATAGATCCCTCCCATATGGAGTCTATAGAAAACAGTGATCTGAGTAAATTGATTCTAACTGAAAAGGCAGTTGAAAGGCTTTCGATTATGACGGCTGCTGTTACCGAAGAGCTGCTTGCAGAAAGCAGTGGTGAACATAACACTAAAAAAGTCGTTCCTTATGCTTCTGTAATATATGATGCACTAGGTAGTGTATGGGTTTATACAAATCCTGAGCCGCTTGTTTACATACGGAATGAAATTAAAGTCGACTTTATAGAAGGTGATAAAGCATATTTGCTTGAGGGTCCACCATTTGGTACTACGGTGGTAACTCAAGGAGCAGCAGAATTGTATGGTACTGAGTATCATGTTGGACATTAAGGCACGTTAAACAAACACCAAGGGAATGCCTTTGGTGAATCAATTTTACCGTGCCTATAAAAACAGATTAAAATGATTAGAACAATAGTTAAATCGAGTCTTAAATTACGATATATAATATTGGCTCTTGCGATAGCCATGATGTACTTTGGTATCAAACAGCTTCGCGATATGCCGGTGGATGTTTTCCCTGAATTCGCACCACCAATTGTAGAAGTTCAAACAATATGTTTTGGACTGGAATCCAGTCAGGTAGAGGCATTTGTAACCGTTCCATTGGAGCAAGCTTTCAATGGGATCCCCGGACTTGACGTTATGCGTTCCAAGTCTGTATCGCAATTATCTGCTATTAAAATGATTTTTGAACCGGGAACAGACTTAATGCTTGCCCGACAATTGGTATCGGAAAGAATTGCCATTGCAACACCTACTTTGCCAACCTGGGCAGCACCCCCGTTCATGCTACAACCACTTTCAGCAACAAGCCGTTGCATGAAAATCGGTATTTCATCGGATAGTTTGTCTGTAATCGATCTTTCCATGCTTACTTATTGGAAGATCAATGATGCCATTATGAGTGTTCCAGGTGTTGCTCACGTTGCAATTTGGGGTGAACGGATACAGATGCAGGTTGTTCAGGCGGTACCGGAATGGATGCAGGAACATGGTGTTACACTTCAGGATATAATGGAGGCTACTGCTGACGCTCTGGATGCAGGATTGTTATTTTATTCCGATGGAGCGATGATAGGAACCGGTGGATGGATCGAAACGAGTAGCAAAAGGTATGGGATAAGGCATATACTTCCAATTGCCGATCCGGAAGACCTGGCAAAAGTGGTCATTACTGGAAAAAACGGAGCCAAGGTGCTCCTGAGTGATGTGGCAAAAGTTGTTGAAGATCATCAACAAATGGTAGGTGATGCCATTATTAATGATGATGTAGGACTGATGCTCATCGTGGAAAAGCTTCCTTGGGGTAATACACGAGATATTACTATTGGGGTAGAGGCAGCTATCGAAAAACTAAAACCTGGTCTTCCGGGTGTGGATATCGATACAACTATTTTTCGGCCGGCCACCTATATCGATATGTCGATTAATAACCTGAGCAAAGCATTACTTATTTCTTGTATACTTGTCGTTTTTATACTTTTTGTTTTTCTTTTCGAATGGCGGGTTACATTAATAAGTAGTGTGGCGATCCCCTTATCCCTTATGACAGGAGCCCTGGTACTCTATTTTCGTGGAACTACCATAAATACCATGATACTGACTGGATTTGTGATCGCTCTGGGCGCCGTGGTCGATGATGCTATTGTCGACGTAGAAAACATTGTCCGGCGCTTGCGCGAGACTCGCAAAGCAGGACAGAAAATACCCATTGGAAAGATCATCCTGGAGGCCTCTTTCGAGGTACGCCACGCCATCATCTTCTCTACCTTGATCGAAGTGGCGGCCCTGGTGCCGGTCTTTGTGATGAAGGGCCTCTCCGGTGCATTTTTCCAGCCCCTGGCTCTATCTTATTCAATAGCTATCGCTGCCTCTACTTTGGTGGCTTTGACCGTCACACCTGCTATGAGTTATATTTTACTGCGTAAAGCACCTTTAGAGAAGCGTGAACCATTACTTCTAAAGTGGATGCATCGTATATATATGCGCGTATTGTCCAACATAGTTAGTGTGCCAAGTCGTGCGTACATGGTCGTAGGACTTACTGTTTTAGCTGGTATATTAGTAGTACCTCAACTCGGGCAATCATTGCTTCCTTCGTTTAAAGAAAGGGATTTCCTAATGCACTGGGTAACCAAACCGGGTACTTCCTGGCCTGAAATGAATAGAATTACGATTGCAAGCAGTAAGGAACTTAGGGCCATTCCGGGAGTACAAAACTTTGGCGCCCATATTGGGCAGGCTTTTTATATGGATGAAGTAGTGGGTATGAATTTTGGTGAAAATTGGATCAGTGTTAGTCCTGAAGTCGATTATCATGAAACACTCGATAAAATTCAAATGGTAGTAGATGGTTATCCAGGGCTTTACCGGGATGTTTTGACCTATTTGAAGGAAAGGATCAGAGAAGTATTGACCGGATCCTCTGAAACCCTAGTAGTACGGCTCTACGGTCCTGAGCTGGAAGTTCTTCGTATAAAGGCCAGAGAAGTCAGAGATGCAATGGCCGGAATTGAAGGACTCGTTGATCTTCATGTAGAACTGAATGAAGAGATACCGCTGGTTCAGGTCAAAGTAGATCTCGAAAGAGCGAAACAGTATGGACTCGTGCCGGGTGATATTCGCCGTATGGCGACAACACTGGTAGCTGGCGAGGAAGTTGGTGATATTTTTAGAGAAGGAAAAGCGTATGATATCAATGTATGGAGTACGCCTGAATCACGTGATAGTTTTACGGATATTGAAAACCTCCAGATCGATGTTCCCGGTGGAGGTTATATCCGTTTGAAAGATGTTGCTGATGTCAGAATTGTTCCGACTCCAAATGTTATAGAAAGGGAAAATCTTGCTCGCCGACTTGATGTTGGTGCAAATATAAAAGGACGTGATCTAGGAGAGGTAGCCGAGGATGTATACGAAGCACTTGCGGAAGTTGAGTTTCCACATGAATATCATCCCGAAGTAATTGGAGAGTATGCAGAACGGCAAATGGTCCAGAAGCGTATGTTAATGTTTGCAATCTTGTCATTGATTGCCATCTACCTACTCCTGCATACCTCTTTTAAAAGTACGCGCCTGGCTACTTTGGCTTTCTTATTGTTACCAACGGCCCTGGTGGGAGGTGCCCTAGCGGCCTACTTCGGCAGCGGCATCATCTCACTCGGCTCAATGGTCGGGTTCCTTACCATTCTGGGTATTGCGGCGCGTAACGGTATTCTGATGATCAACCACTTCCAGCATCTTGAAAAACATGAAGGAGAGACTTTTGGACCTCATTTGATATTGCGAGGAGCAAAAGAACGGCTGGCTCCTATATTGATGACTGCAACAACTACTGGCCTTGCACTTGTTCCTCTTGTAATAGCGGGAGATATTCCGGGCCATGAGATAGAACTACCCATGGCAATAGTCATTCTGGGTGGTTTGGTAACATCAACTCTATTGAACCTTTTAGTGTTACCATCTTTATATTTAAAATTTGCAATTCCATTAGCAACATCAACAGAAAATGATACCATCGCTTTAAATAATGATCAAATGAAATAAACATAAAAAACCAAATAAACCGACTGTATGGATGGCAGAATATACCGCCATCCATACAGGATGTTAATAGCATGACACTTAAAACCAAGAAAAATGAGATTTTTGAACCCTGTTAAAAATTATTTCAGTTGGAATAAATGTAGCGAATACAATTCCTTTTGTAACTTTTTTCTAATTTTATCCTTTTTTATAATCACAACACCTTTACTTTCGCAACAGGTAGATTCCACAAAAGTAAATCCAGCAGACTACGATCCCTTAATTCCCGTGCTGCATAGGGCTTTGACCCCGGATGGGCAAGGCAATATTACCTTTACGCCTGGGCTCCGTATCCAGACCCGTTATGATCTGGAAAGGGATGAAGAAGGCCATAGAAATAATGATTTCTTTATCCGCAGATTGCGGATTAAAGGCGGCGGTAAAGTTTATGATATAGCCAATTATTATTTTGAAGTTAAGATAGATAATACCGGAAAGTTTAACCGGACTCCCGTAGCCCAGGTAGAAAATGCCTGGCTTGATTTTAAGATCAAAGATGCGTTAATTATTCGCGGGGGATTGTTCGATATGGTATTTTCACGGAATGCGCTGACTTCAGATTCAAAACTTCTGTTGATGGATCGCAGTCTGATAAAAGGCGGATTGACAGTTTTGGGTATAGCTGATAATACGGTTGGTTTTCTTGTCCATGGACGACCTATGGATGGACATCTTTCCTATGGGGCTGGAATTTTTGACAATCTGGGCTTTGAAATACTGGGGGATACAACCATATTATCTCGAAAATCTGACGGGGCGATGTTTACGGGGCGTATAGGCTATAATTTTTTTGATCCTGCTTCACCCGGAGGTTATGGTGATTATAGAGGCTCATACAATGGCCAGGGGAAAAGACTGACAATCAGTGCCAATGCAGCATACCTTTCAAAAGCACAAATTGGCGACAGGGAATTTCATTTATTTGCATATGGAGTAGATGCTTTTTATAATACCGGAAATCTTGTGATTGAAGCGGAGTATGATGCATACAGAGAAGATGCGACACATGAAGGAGATCAAAATATAAATGGAAGTGGATGGTATGTTCAGGCGGGATATATGATTTTCCCTAAAATTGAACTGGCAACGCGCTACCAGGAATTCGATATGGATAATAATGTTGAGACGGATAATTTAATGTGGACTACTATCGGTATAAATTATTATCTCAGAGGGCATAACCTCAAGATCCAGGCAGAATATACATTCAAAAGAGAACAAGTAGAAGACCCAGACAATGATTTATTCCAGGTTCAGCTGCAATTTGATTTCTAAATTCAATCCACAATATAAATTGAATGAAAAAACATTTACTCATTATTTCCTCAGTTTTATTCCTCTTAGGCGTCCGATGTATGTCGCAGGAAGAAGAGAAAAAAACCAGTTCCTCCGAACCATTTGAAAAGGCTGAAGTTTACTTTGAACAAAATGCGACTGACGGTGATGCCGAAGTCGTTTTCAATGCGCGAGCAGGAGATAACGGCATGACAAAACTCTTGGTAATCGCACCGGACGGCCGCATTGTTATTGATTTTGAGGTACCTAACCCTGCAACAATGGGGATTCGGCAATTTCAATTGGAGTCTCCAGAGCCGGAAGATATCGAAGCAATTAAAAAGGCCTACCCATCAGGTGTTTACAAATTTTCCGGAACTACTACTGACGGTACGGATTATATGAGTGAAGCCACACTAAATCACACATTGCCATCTCCTGTTGCCATTCAGTATCCTGCTAATGAAGCTGAAGACGTGAGCATTACAGGCCTTGAAATTAAATGGTTCCCAATTGAAGGTGTGGAGGCATATCTGATCGAGGTGGAACAAGAAGACTCGGATGTGAAAATAGAAGCTACATTACCCGATTCAGAAAACTCGTTTTTGCTGCCTGAAAAATTCCTTCTTCCTGATACGGAATACAAAGTTGTTGTCGGTTCAATGTCAGAAGATGGCAATTTGAATTTTGTAGAAGTATCATTTTCTACAGCGGTAGAGTAGAATTAAGTTTCGGAATTTGTGATCGAAATCAATGTTGGTGACCATCAGGAAGAGCTAAATCTAATCAGTTTTACTTGACAATCTTGCGTATAGCTTGGATTTATACGTGCTTTTAGTTCAGACTGGTTGATAAGAGATTAAATAGATTGTTGATTCTACCATTCTATGATCTGTTTTCCCGTTTTCCTTTGGCAATGCTTGTGATTTGTCCATAATAGGGTCACCTACCAGCGACCTTTTTCTGTTTGTGGGCTATGCCCGCCGAAGCCCGCGTTGTTAAGTAACTCGATTTAATGAAAATGAAGGAAAATCGAAAAACCCGCCATCGTCCTCCTGATGTCAGACTATGGCAGGCGAAGGAGGGCGCTACCCTCCTTCATTCCACTTCGTTTCATTTCGGCGGGCAGGCTGGATTACCTTACGCTTTCGCTGAAGCTTCAGCGTAGAAGCACGGTGATTCCTTTTGGGGCATTTCCAAATCACAAACCCAACTCGTTATGCTCGATTGGCTTTTTTTATCAAATCGAACGCAAGCAAGCTTGCCATCGATTCAATAAAAAAGCCCCTGCCTAATGGCAAGGGCTTAAGTTTGTGGGCGCTACTGGATTACTCATACCCGCAAGGCATGCGCGGGACCCTTCGTGAACCTCGTCCGCTACTCGCGATCTCGGTTTCGAACCGACTGC
>Ga0209536_100000190_pt1 | contig 95496 bp, 165 predicted proteins | sample DeeMarSeWOR28_12_FD_187461 | JGI IMG/M metagenome (GOLD analysis project Ga0209536, IMG submission 187461) | Marine sediment microbial communities from White Oak River estuary, North Carolina - WOR-2-8_12 (SPAdes) (version 2) | ecosystem: Environmental > Aquatic > Marine > Intertidal zone >... | reverse complement strand
TATATGATTATAATAGTTTAAAAACTAAAAGAGAACTTGTAAAATCTTATAATATAGGATTATCTAGATTCAAAACAAATGGTGAATTTCCATCCATCGAAAAACTTAAAGAAGAGTTAGATAGTTATTTTGATGGTGATGACCAATGTTTTTCTAGTTTCTTTAGTGTTCTATATTTCGATAGATATGCGGGAGAATTAGAAAGGATGATGGATGGAACTAATTGAAGGATTAGGATCTGTAAGATTAATATATAGCAGGGATTCATTTCTCGAAAATTACTTTAGTATTTATACAATAGTGTGTAGTTTTAAAAAAATACATATTAGTTTCCCAAGCAGTAAAAAATTTTTAGAATCTCAAGATGATATACTTAATTGGAACTATACACATAAATGTTTAATACTTGATTCTGACGGAGATAGATTATGGTTCTAGAAAACTTCGGAAATTCATTCACTAAAGTTTTCTATAGCAGGAGAGAATTAGAAAATGAACTAGAAACACTTTATTGTATAATATATGCCTTCCAAAAAAATCAATCGAACTTTCTTCATAATCTTGGTTTACAGTTTGAATTAACTCGATCCACATATGGTTATGTAAGATATTGTTATTATATGTTTTTCTAAGGAGATTTGTATGATCCAAATAGAAGGACTAGGAACTGTATTTGCTAGGGCCTACTATACTAAAGATACTTTAAGAAAAAATATAATTTCTATAAATAATTTAGTATACTCCCATGACAAAATTTATTTAAAATTTCCAACATTAGCATCTATCAGATTTGATATAACTAAAGGTATGATGGGATTATGCCCAGAATCAGAAGATAGAACCATTTGTTTTTTCCTGCTAAACGTATAGTTAAGAGAGGAATTATAAATGTCAATTTCTTTTGAATATTCAAGTAGAGACTCAATTCATGCTATAGTTACTTTAAGCAAAAAAACTATGGATGAAGATAGAGAACTTCTATATCAAGCAGAATTTTCTAAGTTAAAAAATTTTTTACTTTTCCCTAGTAAAAAGAATTCTAAAACCATTAGGTATATGAAATATGTTGAAATGGAAAAAGTGACTACTATAACTAAACCTCACGCAGTAATTCCCTTTACTTGCTATAGTCAATATTCTAAATATTAAATGAGTGAAAAATATGATCGAATTAATTAGTATATCAGAGTTTGGATGTGAATTATTATATGACAAAAATATTTTTTCTAATCCCGACGAATTTGACTATCTTTATTGTATAGCTTGTTCTATGTTAAAAATAGGTGCTACTACACCAAGTCGGGAGTATTTTTTAGGCAAAGCAAAAAATTATCTAAAGGTTGTAAAAGGTCCAAAAGTGGAGTTACATTTTAGTCCTTTATCACCATTTATGGAGTTTGTAAGAAGATGATCGAAATTCATGTTAATAATAGGTATTATTTATTATTAGGAATAGACAAGGGAGATTTCAAAAATAAAGAATCTATGAATCATATTTATACCCTAGCTCTTTCTAGAATAAAAGTTGATCCAATATTTGAATCATGTAAAACCATAAGGAAGAGTTGTCTCAAAAGTTTATCTCATAAGGGAATTAGTTATATGGAATTAAAATTTACTGCTTTCTCTCGGTTATTTCAAATTGGTCAGTGGGGAGCAAGACCTGGAAGGATTAACTATAGTCAATATGCTCGTTTTGAGAAAGGTTTGAAAGGGATTAGAAATGATTATTAAATTAGATTATGTAACTAATAGCTCGACTGTTGCCTTTACCATTGTAGGAAAATGGTTCGATATTAGAAGTCTTATGAAAGACCAAAAACTTTTTCAAACCATATATTTGATACATATAGCAGCTTATAAAGAATCATATGGATTTTGCAGTATGGAAAAATTTGTAAGTCGTGAAGTATATTTCGGACTATATAATGATGAAGATTATGTAGGCGATTATCCTTTTGCTCATACTTTAAAGTTTTGTGATGATTTAACTGGATTTAAGTCTTATAAAGCTATGGAGTCAGAGGGAATATATTTAGGGTTAGAAGCCAAAGATATTGGTGATAATGAAACAGGTCTTGAGTTCAAAAAAAGGTCTTTTAAACTTTTAAAGCATTTTGGTCTTGCTGAAAATTTAAATGAAATTTCGTATATTACTGAATCTTACAGAGATGACTAGGAGAATAAATGATTATTAAGGGAGATTTCGTAACTAATAGTTCTTCAACTAATTTTTGTATGTATGGAATATCTAAAGATATTGGTGAGTTTGAGAAAAATAAAGGACTAATTATGAAAATTTATTTATATGTTTTGGCTTTTGAGAAAAGAAGATTAGATTTTTATTCTTTATCTACAAGAATGTTTTATGTTCTTCTGCATAATTATCTTATACGTGAAGACTTTCCTAAATGGTTTGGTTCCAAATTAACATTTTTTGATAGTGATGTGTATCGAGAATATTTTGTAGGATTAAATATTTTTGAAAGAGGAAAAGATGAAGGTATAACTCAGTTTAAACAAAGAACGGCAAAAGAATTAGTTGATTTTGGAATTAAGTTAGATAGCTATCAAAGTGTTAAGAAAATTCAAAAAGCATGGTCGTGGTAGATATGGAAACTAGAGAGGGTGCTTATTCTTTATTTGGTATAAAAGTTCATCTTAATACCTTAAAAAGAAATAGGAGTTTAATGAAATATTTGTATTGCTTTTTCATTTCTGAAGAATACAGTATAGGAGATTATGATTTTCCGAGTTATGGTAAATTTCTAACTCTTCATTTTGGATTACTTGGATTATTAGAGCATAATATTTTTGGCTATCTTACAGAGAACAAAGATTTAGTGAGTATATATAATCCAAGTAATAAATATGTATATATCGGAATGTGTCCATCTGAAATGAGATTTAATGAAACCAAAACTCAATTTTTTGAGAGAATTGTTTCATGTTTAAAAGTTTTTGGTTTATGTGATGACATCTACTCTATAAATTTCTATACTGGAAGATATCGTTAATAGGAGGATAATATGATATTAACTGAAGAAAATATAGATAATACTCAATTCAAAGTCAGAGTCGATATGGGATTTTTTCCTGAAACTATTGTTAGTACAAAAGTTGACAATATGGCCGATTTTGTATACAAAGAACCTTTTTGGGGATGGATTGAATGGAAATATACTGGGAATGCTAATATGTACTTTGGTTGTATAGTGGGAACATGTGATGTTCCTGATAGACCCTTTTTCAAGAGATTTCTTGATACTCTTCAAGATGAGTTTGGAATTCTCCCACCTGATGAAAAAAAGATGCTAACTAAAGGTGAACCTCCAAAGTATGTAATAGTCAGGAAAATTTTAGTAAGTATGAATAAGGGTCCTTTTGTATTCTTATGTGCGGTAACTGACTGCGTAAGGAAAAATATTACTGACGCAGTTTTAGTTACTAGCGAATACTTTGCTAAACATCAAACAGGGATAAAGCATATGTTTTATCCATCTTTATTATTCCTTGGAGCTATTTCTAAGTTTGGATTAGACATAGTCAAAGACAATAAGATTGATAAATCTTATATTGACCAAATCAAACCTCTTATTTATTAACTACAACGAAGGTACTATAGACTCTCATATTTGGGGGTTTATAGTACCTTCCCTCCCTACTTTATTTTTTTCTTCCTATTCTTTTTTTTTCTACACATGTAAGAACAAAAACTTACTAGCGATCCTAATGAACATTTCTATAAAAGGAAAAATATATGATATATAGTGAATCTTTTATTGAATATTTAAAATTTAAGTTGGGCGAACCAATAAATATTAAACCCAATAATATAGTTTGTCGTTGTCCTTGGTGTGAAATAGGAACCAATAAGAAGCATTATCATTTATGGATATCATTAGAACTACCCATATTTCATTGCTTCAATAAAGAGTGTGGGGAGTCAGGCAATATAAAGAAATTATTTAGGGCATTAGAGGGAACTGATAAAAGTAAAGAATTTGTAGATGAAAAAGCAATTAAAAGATCTTCAGCAAAGACTGCAAGAACTTCTAGAATTAGGAACATATATATCCCTAAGATAAATAATTCACAATTTAGATTAAAAGACCTTTATGTAAGGAAAAGATTAAGATTCACTCCAGATACTAATTTCAGGATTGCAGGATTGGTTTATGATATTGGTCAATTTGTTGAAAAAAATAATATAGAATTGACTGATAGTCAAAGAAGACTTCTTCCTTATTTGCATTCTAATTTTGTGGGTTTCGTGTTATTTAGAAGATCAAAAATGGTTTTAAGAAATATAGATGAGAAATCAGATTTTAGATTTTATAATTTAATTTTATCTAAAAATCTTAACTATTTTATAGATTATTTCTTGGTCACCGGGAACAATAAATTGGGGAAGGATTTGGTCCTGGCGGAAGGAATTTTTGATATACTATCATCTAAACTTTTTTGGAAACCGGATTTCGATCCGAGACTTTTCGCCGCAGGAATGTCTTCTGTTTCCTATGAGTCATTAATTAAGAGTTTATGTTTAGATAATAGTTTATTCTCATGTAATATTCACATTCTATCAGATTTAGATATTAAACCTTATTTTTATAAAAGGTTGAAGAATAAATTGAGTCATTTAGTAGAGAATATGACCATCTACTATAATAAGGGAGGAAAAGATTTTAATGATCTTCCTTTATCAGTGGAGAGGTTGACAATATAGGAGATATTCTGATTATGGACACGAGAGAGTCAGATGAAACAAGGATACAAAAAAGGTATAATATTGCTTTGCAAAGTAAGAATATTTTTAGTATAACCGAATTAGAAAATTTAACTACTTTATATAAGTTATTATGTACCGCAGCAGACAAATCTTATAATAGCCTATTTACATTACTTGATTGCGATTTTGCTTTTTTCAAAATAAAGTATAAAGATGAAAATTTATACATTTTATGTCTAGCAGCAATACCTATGACCGAAAGAGCAAAGAACAAAGGAATCTCTAACAAAATATTGGAATTTTCAGAAATTTTAGAAAAGACTTTATATACCCTCCAATATCTTAGATCCTTCCAAGATGATGATATGAAATTTGCCTATGTAGTAGCACTTAAAAAAATTAAAGAACCATCGAAAGGAGAGTAGTTATGGAATTTACGTTGTCTCAAGAAGAATTTTCAAGTCTTATCAAGGTATTATCGGTATTACAAGAAGAATGTAGTGATTGCGATATTAGGAAAGGATTAGTTAGGCAGCAAACTAATAGTAGAACTTCTGTTTTCTATATTAATCTTTCTACTTTATTGCATGAGCAGAATATTCCAATAGTCGTGTTAAAACAAAAATTGGAATTATTTAAATGTTTTGAAGGATCAGAAGTTAGATTTAGTATTGGAAATGACTCTTATGTAATATCTGATTCTTATTCATCTTTAAAAATGGATTTTGCTGTTTTGGAATATATGGATAATAAATTCATTACACAGGATGAATTTGAGAAGAAAACTAGTCTACCAGATGAAAATTTATTACTTTCTATTTCAGTAAGTAAATTAATATGTGAAAGGATTAAAAATATAAGTAAAGTTTTTAATACTAATATAGTAGTTCTTGACTTTGTGGGAGAAACTGCTAACTTAGTTTCTAGATCATCAAGTAAGGAAAATTATGCTAAGTTTTTAACAGAAATTCCTTTGAATAAAAACATGACTAATATTGCAGGAAATCTTCCACTAACTCCATTTTTGATTGACGCAGATGGAGATATTCAATTAGATGTTTATGCAGTTAGGGCAGATAGAATAATCACCAGAAACATTATGGCGATTGATGCCATTGATATTGAAGTGTTTAGTAGAGCACAACTAGGAAAAGGTAAATAATATGCTTGATCCTATCTCTATACTTAATTATTATCCCACTTATACTATATTAGATGAGTTATTAGAAAAGGGATATAAGAAGATTAATTTATTTGTTGATTTGAAAAATTGCCTACAATCCATTTATATGAGACATGTTACTTTAGGAATGTTAGAAAATACTCAAAATGGTAATCAAATTGACTCATCGATACTTTCTTCTTTAATTTCTTTCCTCGGATTTCATAAAACTTTTAGTCTTAAAAGAGGAATAAAAATAACGTATTATATATTTTATGATATGGGGAGATCTTTTTGGCATGAGAACGTTTTTAAAGACTACAAGAAATCAAGGAAGCAGGATGATCTTTATGGATTGAGTAGAAAAAATATTGATATGTATTTCAAGATTCTTCAAGCAAATTTTCTTCTTATACGGGACTATTGTAATTCTTTACCTAATGTATATGCTATATGTTTAGAACATTTTGAAGCGGATTTTATACCATATTTCTTGATAAAAAATAAACTAGTTGATATGGATTCAGATGCATGTCAATTAATTTATTCAAACGATAAAGACCTTTTTCAAACTGAAAGTTTAGGTGAATCCATTTTTCAGTTTATCCGAAAACCACAAGCTAAATTTCTTCTTAATTATAAAGAAGCTATGAATTACTTTTTAAAATCAAAGAAAGACTATCCTGCTGAATATTTTTCCACCGCTTTAGCGATTCTTGGGGACTCTAGTGATGGAGTCCCCGGTATCAAAGGTATTGGGAATGTTTGGATGGAAAGAATTTTACCCACTATAATCGAAATGGGTGATGGGGCAAAAAATATTTTAAATAATGCTTATGAAGGAAATCCTATATTTATTAAGAAACCAAAAGAGATGAACAAATATATAGACTTGGTAATACGAGAAGAGGAAAAGTATGGGACTGTAAGTAGAAATTTAAAATTAGTCGATTTTAATATTTTATGTAGGGTTATTGAAGAATATCCTTTCATGGAGTATAGGAAAAAGAAAATAAGTATAGAAGAATTTATCTATAATAAAAATGTAGAATCATATGAAGCAATGAGAAGAGCAAGTGATTTTACTAGACTTGAATTAGATGATGGATCTCTAGAATTGCTTTATAGTTAAGGAGACTATTATGGATCATTTAGTTGAAGATACTTTACTAAGGATTTATGCAAGAGAAGATTCCCAAATTTTAACTGAGTCAAAAGTTACTAGTTATATAAATAGAGTCCAACCAGAATTGGCCAAAAGAACATTTGATGACTTTCTTTCTGCTATTCAAAGAAAAGATTATAAAAAAGCAGAGAGGATTATCCAAAAGGTCCCAGTTTTTAATCTTGAAGACATCAACTCAGAAGCAAAAAAATTAGGACCAACTTATGACAAAATTAATAATGCAAGTCAACAAGTTTTGCAAAACTCTGTTACAGAATTACCAGATTTGGAAGCAGTGACGTTGGCTGGATTAATAAGTTTATTTTCAATGTCTACTGATAATCCTATAAAAACATCTAAGAAAATGGTTATTAGTAGTGTTTCAAAACTTAGATCTATTTCAACTGAATCTCTTCCTGGCTCGATTATATATATTGCTAGTGTCATTGCAAATTGGATATTGGAACATCCAAAAATTACAATATCTATAAATATAGCATCTATAATTTTAATTTTAGCATTTTTGTCATGGTATATTCATTCTAGAAAGCAGAGAAAAGATCTAAGAACGTCAGAAGAAATTTAGGAGTAAGAAATGTTAAATACTGCTAGAGTACTTAGATATGTAAAAGCAAATCTAGGATTCAGTTTTCAGAAATTAGAATTAACGGATACTGAAATTCTAGACTATATTAAGGAGTTTAGTTTAAGAACTTTTTCTAAATATTGTCCCCAGAAAAAGAAGATAGGTTTAAACCCCAATGCTACGGCTACCAAGAATCCGCTTATTCCTAACGAATTTTATATTGAAGATCCAGATAGCTTAGAAATATTGAATGTGGTTGAGGTCTACACCGAAGTAGGAAATGATTTGGTTTTTGGTCATCCTGTAGTCGGGGTATTTTGCTATGATAGTTTACCTCAGTTTACTCTCCAAGTGAATGAGGCAAGATCAGCCAGACTTTTTTCCATTTATGATTATACATTTGAGTTTAATCCTCCTAATAATTTAAGAATTAGTCCTGCTCCCCAAGGTTGGGTAACTATAGAATATGAAAGGATTCACGCAGCAAACTTGTCAACTGTTCCTACTGATTTACAGGAAGAGTTTTTAAAGTTATCTTTAGCTGATATTAAGATAGTTTTAGGTGGAATAAGGAAAAAGTATGGAGGTCAACTTAGTACTCCTTTTGGAAATATTCCATTAGATATTGATATTTTAACGGAAGGAAAAGAAGAGAGAAGAGAAGTAATTGAACAACTTAATAAAATAGTTCCCAATGTAGTAATTGATATAGGTTAATTATGAAAGTTATAGTTCTAGGAACTTGCTGTTCCACGCATTTTCCAAGACCTGGATGCACTTGTCCATCTTGTTCGGATCCAATATTTCAAAAAAGAAGGTATTCATCAATATTAATTGACAATACCATGTTTGATTGTGGAGAAGATTGGAATGTTATCCCAAGTAGAGTTGATAATATTGTTTTAACTCATGGTCATCCTGATCATGCTTGGGGAATAAAGTGGAATATGGACAAGAATTTATATATGTCAAAGGTTAGTTATGACATATTAAAGAAGAAAAAAATTATTCCTGAAGATAAAGAAGTGAATATTATAGAATATAAGAAACCAGTCAAAATATCAAAATTAACTATTCAAATGTTTCCCATCCTTCATTCTTCTCTTTTCCCTGCTTCTTGTATCAAAATAGATAAAAAACTTTTATATTGTCCTGATGTTAGAGAATTAATTAATAAAGGTCAAGTATTATCTGGAATTTCTGTTTACATAGGAGATGGATCTTCACTAAAAAGGGATATCTCAAGAAAACCTCCCGATGTTGGTCATAAGTCTATATTAGGTCAAATGGAATGGGTTAAAGGTAATGCTAAAAAAGTATACTTTATTCATATAGGTCATGTCAAATTAAGTCATAAAGAATTAAATGATGAATTGGAAAAGATTAATAAAAGCGAAGGTTTTGATTTTAAAGAAGTTCGAGCACTACAAGAAGGAGAGATAATAACAGTATAAAGAAAGTGGGAAAAAATGAGTTACCCATGGCATATAGAAACAATAGCTAAAAGGGTAAATGTGGCTACAAATTATAGTGCTGAAATAATGGACGAATGGGTAGAGACTCCATCAGGAAGAAAAGTTAAATATAAAATAATAATTATAAGAGATTTCTATGGTAATGTAATTTACGAAAAAACTAATAGGTTGACTAGGAACTATGTCATTCTAGCGTGGTGTAAAAAGAATATTCCGAGGTTCTAATGAATGTAAAAGAAAAAGGTAATAGATATGAAAGACTGATCACCAAAGATTTATCGTTATGGTGGAGTAATGGTAAAAGTAAGGATATTTTTTATAAAACTCAATCATCGGGTGGACGAGCGACTATAAGGCAAAAACGAAAAAATGAGAAAAAGTTAATAAGACAATATGGTGATATAGCTGCTTCAGATCCAGATGGTGAATTATTTATTAGTGTTTTTTGTATTGAGTGTAAGCATTATAAAGATGTAAATTTTTGGGGTCTGATGACGGATTCCAAGGGTGGTCTTCTTTCATTTTATGAACAAAATATAAAGGATTCTTCTAGTTGTAATAAGCTACCTCTTTGTATTATAAGGCAAAACTATAAACCAATTTTATGTATTACTAAATATAGTATATGTACCCAAATACTCAAAAATATTTTTTCAATACCTATGTTACTATCAACTAAATATGAATTAGGAGTATTTAGTTTTAACGACTTTATAAAAACAGACATTGATAAATTTAAAGATGTCTTGAGATATCTCCGAGGAGAAATCTTGATGGATATTGGAGATTTAAATGACAAGATCGAAATTCGTTCTAGTTGAGCATAAAGCAAAAAGAGCAGGAAAACACCAAGATTTTCGAGTAAAAAAACCTGCTAGCAGGATGTGGGCTTCATGGGCTTTAAGAAAAGGATTTCCTGAAAATCCCGGAGAAAAAGTATTAGCAATTAGAACCGAAGATCACTCAGAGAAAGGTGCATTAATCACTGGAGAAATAACTTCGGGGTATGGAAAAGGTTTTATAACTGCTTTAGACGGAGGAGATTGTTATATAGATATTTGGACTGATAAACATATTAGATTGGACTTAAAAGGAAAAAAATATAAAGGTATTTATCATTTAATTCAACCTAAAGGTTTTGACAAAAAAAGTTGGTTAGTATTTAAGGGGAAATAGGAGAGATGAAAAGCAACGACGTCATTCCGATTGCTGGTCATCAGGTAACACTTAATGATGATCCCTACCAAAGTATATGTTTGACTATCTTTTGCAGTGGGTGTTATTTTAATTGTGAAGGATGTCAACAACCAGAACTACAAAATCCCGATAATGGTACACCAATGGATTTCAACCAACTTAAATCTATTATCGATAGGCATGTGGGATTAGTAGAGACTATCTGTTTTTGTGGGGGAGATTGGTATTTTTATCCAAAACAATTATCTTTAGTTTCTACGTATGCCAAAAGTCTAGGTTTAAAAACAATCCTTTATACAGGATGTGAGTATGAAAAAATCCCTTCCTATCTTTTATCAAATATAGATATAGTGATTGATGGAAAATTTGATTGCTCAAGAGAGCAAAAGATTTTTCCTGCTTCTTCTAATCAACGAGTTTTTGTAGAAGGAGTGGAAGTCGATCCATCCTTACTTCCTATAAATTCTTAATTAAAGCATCTTTTTTAAGTTTAAAGAACTATTTGGTATGGGGATTGTAGTTTCTAATTAGTTAATTTAAAGTAAATAATAATTAAATGTTATGTTAATAAGAGGAGATCTAAAAATATGCTTAGAATTGAAATGGATTATGAACTTGGTTTCAAGCAACTATATAATAGATTTAATACCACTCCAAATGGAAGAAGATATTTACATTTATCAGGAATAAGTAGGGAAAAATTAGATATTTGTTCAATGTCTAAAGAATTCTTTAATGATTATACTTCAGATATGTCAGTAGATCCAAACTCTAATGTTGGTCAAAATAAGTCTTTCAACACTTATACATGTGAAATAACCAAAGGTCAACTCAGACTGAATGGTTATTATTTATTATGGGATTTTCTTAGAACACTATATGGTCAGGACGAATCAGATCAATTAGTTACCGATTGTATACGTGGAAGTTATTATCCTCATGATCTAACTAAATGGTCAATACCTTATTGTATCGCTATGAGTACTTATAATATGTTATTGGATGGTCGACCATATGGTCATTTATTCTCAAAACCTCCAAAGCGATCTGACTCTTATATATCCCAAGTAATCGAATCGGTTATGGATATGAGTCAAGAGATGGCTGGAGCGATTGCTGTAGCAGACTTAATTGTCAACTATGCTTGGTTTTTAGATAATGAAATACCTAAATGTTTAGATGTTTTAAAAGCTAATACTGAGCTAAGAAAGAAAGCAGAAAATGATTTTCAACGGTTTGTCCATACAGTCAACAATGCCTTTAGGACAGGGGGAGATTCTCCTTTTACGAATATATCAATATATGATCGAGAAACTATTAAAAGAGTATTCTCAAACTATACTTATCCAGATGGGAAAAAAGCGACTGATTTAATAGAATTAATTGTAGAATTAGAAAAAATATTTATGTCATTTATGGCTAAAAAAGATCCAGTTACTGGCCTACCTTATAGATTTCCAATATCAACTATAAATCTTTTCTTGAATAAAAATTCATCTTTAGATACAGATTTTGTAAAGTTAGCCTCTGAATATAATACCGAAGGAGTTTTTAATATTTTCGTAACATCTGACTCTGCTAAAATTGCCAGTTGTTGTAGACTAATAAGTAACATTAAAGAATTAATGAAATATAAAGGAATTGACTCATTTGGAAACGGAGGACTTAATATAGGAAGTCATAGAGTAGTAACTATTAATCTTCCTAGAATAGCTAGGAAAGTTAAAACTCTTGAAGCCTTTAATGAAGCCTTAAAAGAAGGAATGGAATCATCAGTAAAAATACTTACTGCTCATAGAGAGTTAATAAAAAAGAGAATAAAGAATGGATTCTTAAAGTTTTTCGAACCATTAAATTGGTTAAATTTAGATAGAATGTTTTATTCTACTATTGGAATTAATGGATTATGGGAAGCAATGGATTATTTAAATATAAATTTGATTCAAGAAACTAAAACTGTAGCAGAAATATTAGATATGACTACTCAATTCACATATGAATTAAGTTCTAAATATGGAATTCCTATAAATGTTGAGCAAACTCCTGCTGAGGGGGCAGCCATAAATATAGCGAAAAAAGATGAGGTTTTCTTTGGAGAAAACCCTTATAAGATATATTCAAATCAATTTATTCCTCTTTGGGAAAATGTCGATATACCCACTCGTGCTAAAGTTGATGGAACATTATCTAAATTCTTCTCGGGCGGATCGATTACTCATTTGAATATAGGAAGTTCTGCTACTCCTGAGCAAATGAAAAAATTGATAAAATTCTCAGTTGATAATGGATTAGAGCATTTTGCTTTAAACCCTCAGTATGGCGTATGTGTGAATGGTCATGTAGGTTTATTAGGTGATATGAAAAGTTGCCCAGAATGTGGAGGAGCAATCAAGGAACATTATACTAGAGTAGTAGGATACTTTACTCCCGTTTCTAATTGGGTTAAAGCAAGAAGAGAACATGATTTTCCAAGGAGAAAATATAATTATCTATAAGGAGATTTAGAATGGCAGACTCTAAAGTTGAGAAACTATTAAAAGACTTTTCTGCAAACCGAGATAGTCTTTTTGATATGATAGATGAATTAACTGAATTAAAAGGAAAGATAGATACTTTATTTCCGCAAGGTAAATTGGATATAAGATTTTCTAGATATTTTGAAGAAAGAATAAAAACGGCTACTGCTTTATTCAATGTGATATTAGATATAAGGAAGGAGGTTAATAAAAGTATCAAGGAAGAGATTGATTTAAGACAAAAGAAACAAGATGACGAAGATATTGAAGAAGAAGGAAAAATTAGATATTTAGCCGAAAAAATAGAATCATTCAAAAAACGAAAAGACTCAGTATCTGAAAAATTGGATAGCGTAAAGGAGCTAAAACATGGATAAAGAATTTTTTACTGAAACTTTCAGTGAAGAAACGAATGAGGTAAGTTTAGAAGAAGAGAGTGCTAATACTGATGGTAATGCACCTAACGAAATAATTGACTCAGTAAAGATATCAGAAAAAGAAATAAAAGAAGGACTGGAAGAAGCTCGAAAAGTGGAAGAACAATTCAAGAAAGAAAAACCAAAAAGTCAAGAAGATAGTAATCTACAGAAGGCAATATTATTACATAAAAAGTTTTATACATATCTTCAGAAATCAATTAAAGTCTCCCCAGATAATTCAGCCCAAAAAGAAACACTTTCCACAGGATTTGATCTTTTGGATGCTATTCTTGGAGGAGGTCTTGCTATAGGTACTATGTCTATGATTATAGGAACTCCAGGATCAGGAAAGTCAATGTTGGCAGCTCAAATTATGGGTAGAGCAGTAAATGAGCAATCTTATGACTCATTTATTTCTACTTATCTTGACTCCGAGGAAGCAATGACTACATCCAGACTTAGATCACTTGGAGTTAAAAATCCTGTGATGAATCCTATGGGAGACGTTACAGTTGAAAAAGTTTTTAAGGTTTTAGATAGCGTTTGTATATTTAGACATGAAGAAAAGATTCCAGGAAAATCTCTAATTATTTGGGATAGTATAGCAAATACTAGTACTGAGAAAGAAAGATCAACTACAGATCCAAACCAAGTAATTGGATATAAAGCAAGATTATTATCTTTACTCCTTCCAAGTTACGTTGCTCGATGTACTCAAAATGATATATGTTTTTTGACTATTAACCAGTTACGAGATAGAATGCAAATGGGTCAATTTGCTCCTGCTGCAGATATGAAATTCTTAACTATGGGAAAAGAAATCCCGGGAGGGAATAGCTTAAAATTTAATTGTTTTCAACTTATGGAATTGAAAGTTAGAGGATCTTTAAAACCAGAAACTTATGGTTTTAGAGGAATAGCCGTAGCAGTCAATTGTATCAAAAATAAACTTTTTAGTCCCAATATCCCAATTACTCTTATAGGAAGTTTTACTACTGGATTTAGTAACTTTTGGAGTAATTTTGAATTTCTTAAGACCTGCAAAGTAATAGAGGCTAAAGGTGGGTGGATGGTTTTAAATGGTCAAGAAGAACGAAGATTTAGAACCAAAGATGCTTCTCGTATGTATAGAGAAAACGATAAAGGATTTAAGGATATTTTTGATAAAGCATTAAGCAAATACATAAAGTCTGAAATTACTGATAAATATGGCTTAATATGTGATAGTGATAATCCTCCTCAAGAAGAAATAATTGATCAAGAAATCGAAGAAGGAAACGATGGATTATGACATATACCAAAGAGGAGGCAGAAGAGTTAAAAAGGCAAGTTTCTGATTTTCTTACTCAGTATATAAATATGGATATAGTTCCTATCACTGAGATGAGAGAAGATATAATAAAATTTCTTAAACAAATAGAGGGAGGTGAATTTGATAAGAATAGATTATATCTAATAAGAAATGGTCTTAATCATACTATTTGTAATTTAGCAGCTTTTCCATTTAATTTAGAGTTCACTATAGTCCCTAGAGAATCTATAAGGAGAGTAAAGTGAATGAAGTAGAAAATTCTAAATTTTTTCAAGCTTCTAATGCGTTAAAAGATTTTTTTATAAGTTATAGATGTGATCAATTAGATCTTTCTCAACTTAAAAATGATACTCTAAAATTCCTCTCAGAGTTTTATCCGGAGACAAATCCTGATTTTGTAGAAATTAGTTTGGAGAATGAAAAAATACTCTGTATAACAAAAGTTCCTCCCTATAAAGTAATGAATATTATTCCTTTGAATTTGATAAGTAAAGAATATAATACGTAACGAATAAAGGAGAAATGAATAATGAGATATCCAGTCAAATTCTTGAAAGTTCATCCCGATGCTATTCTTCCTGAATTTCAAAGACGTAAAGATTCTGGTTTCGATCTCCATTGTGTAGAAGATGTGACTATTGAATATGGAAAAGTCACTTTAATAAAGACTGGTTTGAAAATGGAATTACCTAGAAATTTTCCCATAGTTGATGGAAAGAATATGATTTATGATTTAACTCCAGAGTTACAAGTCAGGCCAAGAGGAGGGTTTGCTTTAAAACATGGAATGACGATAGTAAATACTCCAGGAACCGTTGACAATGGATTTAGAGGGGAAATTTGTATTTTAGCAACTAAATTAACACCCGGAGAAGTAAAGTTTGAAAAAGGAACTAGAGTTGCTCAAGGTGTTATTGGGTTAGTAATGAGTAATGATTTAGTAGATCCAGTATGGGTTAATGAATTATCTGAAACTGAAAGAAATGAGGGAATGCTTACAAGTACAGGAACTAAATGATAAAGAAAAGAGAGAATTATGAATAATATCCCTATTGCTGATTATACATCATTTGACTATAACGAGGAAGACATTAAAAGTCATCAGGCGTGTGCCGCTATAATAAAGGATAGTGAAAATAGAATACTTATGCTTGATCACATAAAACTTAAATTTTGGACTATTCCGATAGGAAAAGTTTCTTTAACTGAGAAAGTTGAAGAAGGTTTAAGAAAAGAGTTAAGAGAAGAAGTAAATATAGAAATTAAAGATTTTAAAATTATAAAATCTTATGAAAAAATATATTTGAGAACAAAAAATAAGATAAGAGTATTGACTAAGTGTTATCTATTTGAAATTCTAAACTATGATGGATCTATAAAAAATAATGAACCTGATAAACATAAATCTTTGAAGTTTATGAGTTTGGACGAAATAGAAAATATTCCAAAAATATCAGATGCTACAAAAGAGGCAATTAAATATCTAAGAACTAGAAAAAATTAGAACATATTACTAGAGTATTCCCGAAGAACGAATTAATCTACAGGAGGAATTCTAGTATGACAAGTACGTCAAAGAAAATGAATGAAGTATTAGAAGATTTTGTAAAAGTATGTATAGAAAATTTAGTAGAAGATTTAGATTCTATTTTTGTCCAAGTAATACTCAGTACTAAATCAATAATGGTAAATATTAAAGTTGACAGAACTGATTTGGGCAGAGTCATAGGAAGAAAAGGAAGAACGATTGAAGCAATTAAGTTATTAGTAATAGCTATAAAAAACACTCATTTTAATGATAACAGGCAAGTTTTTCTAGAATTGTTGGAAGATGATAATTTTGTGTCATTCAATAAAGGAGGTTCAGGATATGACTCTCAATAGAGAAGCAAAATTCCAAATAATCCAGGATTATTATGCTTTAGATAAGTTGATTTTTGGTAAGCACATAAAATCGATCCAAACAAATGAAAGTTTGGCCACAGAGTATGTTGCTACTAAAGGTTCACTTTTAAGTGTAGTAATTGAAGAAATGAAAGTATTAGAATTCACTCCAAATAATGGAATAGATTTGGAAAAGATTAATGCAAAGAAACTTTCTCAAATGGCTGAGTCTTCTGCTATTAATAGTAGGAAAAAGGCTATTGCTATCCTTTCTTCTGAGAAAGGTATTTCTAGTGTAAAATCTAGGTTAAGGGAAGAAATTGAAGATTTAGAAGACAATTGTAATCTTAGAGAATTTGTAGAAACAGGAATTAATAAACAAGCACTCAGTATTGCTATAGATCATCTTCTTTTAGGACCAGTGGTTCGTAATTCCAAGAAACTTGATAATCATGCAACTTGGGAAGGAAGAATTGTTGAAGATTCCTATAAGATTTTGAGAGATAGTTTGGTAGAAACTTCAATAGACATATTATCAACTAATACCAAAAGTGACTTATATGATGATGACGATGATGATGAATGTAATACTTCTCAGTGAGGATAATTAGATAAAACTAGAGTTCTAGTTTATATAAGAAAGGGAATTGATGAAAGATGAAGACCCAATCCTTAAATTTTTAGAAAGCGAATCTAAAGAAGAAATCGACTTTTCGGCACCTATTAAGGGATTAGATACTTTAGCTTCTATGGTGGAGTCTGCTCCAGCGATTAAGAAAGAAAGTTCAAAACAGGACTTTTATGTTCCTCCAAAACAAGTTAAAGTTCAAAAATCGATTCATCCTGTGAGTAAAGGATTTGATGTATCTAAGTTTAAGCAGAATCTTATTAAACGGTTAATTGATGACTATAAGTCGTATGAAAATTATGAGAGACCTTATTTATCAGTAGGTGAAATTCTTTCATGTATGAGGGCGGTATACTTTGCAAGAAAGAAGTATGCTATTGATTACTATAAAAAGTTTAGTTTCCCTTTTCTTTTGTTTTTTCAAGAAAGAGGGATTGCTTTACATCGTATAGTCCAAAATGCTTATGGAATGGAAAAGATAGATTATACTATTATAAGTAAGGTTTATAAGGTTAAAGGAAAATGTGATGGAGTTTTAGGAAATTTCTTATATGAGATAAAGATAGTTGATCCTGATAAATTTACAGGGACTTATAATCCCAAGGATTTTAATCAAGCTAATATTTATGCTTATATTCTAAATAGTGAGTATAAGACAAAGTTTGATACTATTACTTTGGTTTATGTTATTGGTGATTTAAAGCATGTTATCCCGATTGATGTTCCTGTAGATATGCCAAAAGGTCAAAAGATGATGCAAAAAGCGTCTGTACTCTGGTCATGTATAAGAGAGAATAAAATTCCTGAGGATAATTTTTGTGTTATGGATGAGTGTAATTTTTGTGCTTATAAGAAATATTGTGAACCCAAGAAAAAGGTAGAGAAGGAGAAAAAAAATGAACCTGCTTTTCTGCTTTAAGGATAGAGTAAAATGTTAATAGTTATTCCTGTGTTAACGTCTCAAAATGTAGATAAATCCATTCTTCCTGGTGTGGGAAAAGCACTGGAAAAATTTTATCTTATTCACCATATGAGTGAAGTTTTAGATAGGATAGCTCAGATGGAAAATGCTATTCCTGAAATTGAAGATACCTTACCAAAAGTTCTTAGTTCTGTCAGTGAACAAAGAACTAAAGGTGATTTTCAAATAGGAAATTTTGAAACATTTGGGATGGAACCTACTTATATAAGTATCAGTTATGAAGAGAAGAAAGTAATAGCTGGAGTTAAATGTGTTTTCTTTCCTCTAAAATCAGATGATCCTTTTCTCAAACTATTAATGGCAGATATAGCGACTTCAAAATGGATTAATGTCCAATTTGTTCGAATTAGTAGAAATCTTATTAAACTTTGGGATAAAGTTCTCGATAAAGTTTCTATAGTTAAGAAGTTATTTGGTTTTGGGGGAGGAGGATCTGAAGCATTAACAGGAAGTGTTTATGATGATGTAATCTTAGAAAGATCTAGTTTTGAAGGAAATATTATAACTTGCTTTAGTTCTTCTGACATTGAAGAAAGTGGGATTGAAGATAAAGGGGGTATACCTACTAGGTTATTTAGACTTGGTTGGAAATCCATAGTGATATGTGATGATGTTTCTTCTTCCGCCTCTTTTTGTATGATGGAAACTAACGGTATTTGTTATAAAGTTCCTTATAGTTACTTATTTGCTGGAACTAGAGATGCTTATCGTGTATTTACTGACTTGGGTGAATTAAGACAAAAAAGTTCTCCTTTCTTTAGCAGAAGAAAAAGTATAGGGAGGGTTTTTACTGAATGTCAAACTAGCGAATTAGTCATGAATTATTTGAATGAGTTAAGAGGGGAAAATATTAATGGAAACCTTAGACATGAAGGAAGACAACTTAAGTAGTTTAATTGAATCGAATGAGGAAGATAATGTAATATATTCAACTAGACATCCTTGTTCTTTGTCATTAAGAATAAGAACTTTTGTAGACCCAAAAGAATATGATAAGTTTATTAAAACAGTTGAGAAAATGGTTCGAACTTCTAGTGAATATAGAGAATGGAAAAATTATATTATTGAAGTACTTCAGGTTAATACTTGCTCAGTTAGTAATGAAAGCATCGAAGATTGTAGTATTGAAATACATCACCATATTCCTTCTCTTTACGTTTTGGTAAAAGGTATTATTAACAAATACTTAGATGAAGGAAAAGAATTTTGCACTTTTGATATATGTGTTAAGTGTATAGAATTGCATTTTAAAAATAAAGTGGGATTCGTTCCATTAATAAAAAGTCTCCATGAAAAGTTCCATAAAGATAAGTTACAAATACCATCCAAAATGGTTATGGGTGACTATAAGTGGTTATTAGATAATTACCGCTTTGACCAAGAGGATTTAGAATTAATAAATGCTAGACTTCAACTTGAGCAAATAGCAGGGTGTGCATGGAGAAGAGATGATTATCCTGGATATGAGAAACTCCCCAGTCCTGTGGGTCAATTAGAGGAAAAATAAGGACATAGAAAACTATGATAACAATAAAAGATGAAGCTATTTCTAGGGCTAAATTAGTCACTGATTTAGACAATTTTAGAGAGCATTATATAACTGATACCGAGTTATTTAAATTTCCTAGTCCCTCTATGTGGACATTGGAAAAAAATAGATTTTATCTTTTAAGTAATTCTAGAAAAGAAATCTTAAATGCTAAATACATAATGCGACCAGATTATTTATCTTATGACGAATATGGAACAGAAACTCTATGGCCTGTTCTTCTTTTTGTTAATCAATGTTTTTGTAGAGAAGAATTTGATATGCAAGAAGTTATTATTCCTAGTTTAGAATCAATAATTATTATTTGCAAAGATAAATTTCCAAAGAAAAATACTAATGAGCTAACCTCTATTAATTGGTAAAATGAACTGTATATAGAGATAAATTTAATGCTATAGATACTTAGAAAACTACGGAGATAGATTATAAATGTCTAAGTCAGAAGACAAATATTTAGATTTTTTAAGGGATAATGTTCCTTTCCATGAAGGAATTTTTACTAGCTTAAAATGTGGAAGAGAATGTAATAAAATTTTACCTCCAGGTAATGATATTTCTTGGACCAAAGGTAGTATTATTGGCGGTCTTATTGGAGGACCATGGGGATATTTATATGGACAAGCAAGACCTGCTGAATCATTACAAAAATTGTGCAGGAATATTTGCAGACTCCAAGTTTTAGAGAAAGAAGGAGCGAATCCTATAGAAATTATAAAAACAAAAGAAAAAATAAAAGCTCTTAGAAAAGTAGTAGAAAAATGGATTCAAAAATTTGAAAATTCAGAACCTGAGAAGGCAAAGAAGTTGAGAGATAGAATGAATATGCTATTAAGACATAAATTTGAGGTTGGATAAAAAATGATAGTTAAAGATAACTTAGAGATTCTTAAGGGTATACCAAACGTACTAAACCTTCCTTCATCAGTCATATCCAGTCAAGAAATAAAAAGTGCTATCCAGGGGATAAGAAATATATTAGAAGTATCAGAAGCAAGAATTAATCATTTTACTAAACCAGTTATATATAAGAAATTATTAGAGAAAAATCCAAAGATAAAAGTTCTTTTTATGGATAGTTATTTTTTACCTGTTTCATATAATAAAAAGAGTAATGATGTTATAATAAATTTAAAATTCTTTGGGACTGATGATGTATCTAGAATAGGTTATAAAGATTTATATTCTTTATTAGTATATGGATATGCTTTTAGAGACTTAGTAACTGAAACTTTTGTAATTCCTAGAAAATACTCCACATTGTATTCTCAGTTCATAGTAAATATTATGATAAAACTTTTTGGAAAAGATTATGGACTTTTAGGTACGTTTTCTACCGAAATTTCTAAGCTAAAGTTCTTAACTAACTGTTATGTACAATGTTCCTTTTTTGGTGAGAAACAAGATACTTCTCTCTATAATTTATGTAGTAATATTTCAGGATATTCATATAAGACAGACGAAGAGTTTGATCCTTCTAAATTTGACTTTACTAAGATAAAAGATTATATTGAATCACTTGATAAAAGTCGATGTATGCCAGGATTTGATATTTATAAATTTACATCTAAAATGTTAAGACAATTTGGATATTCCTTTCTTCCTGTATTTGAGGATATTTCAAGATTTCAATGTATATTCACTTGCAGTGATCTTTTTGGTACACGAATTTCACCTGGATATATTAGAGGATTTAATGAACCAACTTTCAAAGCAATAATAACTATTTCAGAGTTAATGTTTAGGAAGATGAAATAATGGAAAATATTTATCCCACTGGTTTCCATAGAGCTCAAGTAATTGATAATAAAGATTTTAGTAATTATGGTAGAGTCAAAGTGTGGATTCCTGATTATATGCCAAGAGTCCAATCGAATAAAGGAATATGGGCTCGTCCCGCTAATCTTCCTATCGGAGGAAGGAATAAAGAAAATTCTTGTGGTTATATTGGTATGAGTTTTATTCCCCCTGTGGGATCATGGGTTTTTATCTTTTTTGAAAATGGAAATCTTAATAGACCATACTATTTTGGTTCTTTGCAATTAGAGAATACTGAAACGCTCCCTGAAAATAGAGTAGGTTTAAATCCTCAAGAAAAATGGGTTATCTTCAAGTCTACTCAGGGAAGATGTATAGTAGTTTCCGATGACCAGAGTGATGCCCGGGTTGAAATAACAGGAGAGAAAAGACAAATAACAGATTTTCCTGCTGGTGATACTAATTCAGTTTACACAATTGATGGTAACCAAAATACTATACTATTAGATGAAAGACCCGGAAAAGAAAAAGTTTTAATTAGAACTAGAAAAGGTGATTTTATTCATGTAGATATTGACGAGAGACAACTTCAGATTTCTTTTAATGGTGATATAAAAGTTAAAACTTCTGGAACTATGTTTTTTGAAGCAGAAAAACAAATTAATATTAAAGGTAAAAAAGTGAATATTGAAGGAAGTTCTGGCTTAAACTTGAAAGCTGGGGGTCCTGTTAATATAGATGGTTCCCTTATAAATGAGCAAACAGGTGCTGCTATGTCTGCCCAAGGTTGCTCACCAGAGGGAGGAAGGGATACATAGTGAGAATACCATTAAGAAAATCACTTTTAAAAATAAGACATGAGAGAGTTCGATATATTGTAATACATAATACATGGTGCCAATATTCTCTTAATCCTGCCGCAAAAATAGATGGCCCAAAATTACAAGTCCCATTATTAAATAAAGAAGTTTTAGTAAAGAAAGAAGCTGATATCAATTTCCATTTTATTTTAGAACAAGTTGGTGATGAATTTTATGCATATGCTTATAGACCATTAAATGCGTATTGTGAATTTCCTGATATAAACCCAGATGATAATAGAGCAGTTCATATTGCCTTATTCGGAAATTATGACTTAATGGTTCCTACAAGAAGGTTATACGAAGTTTTAGCATATAGAGTAGTCATGCCTTATATGAGACTATTAGGACTTTCAGAGAAAAGAATTAAATTACACTCAGAACTTTCCACAAAAAAGGAAGAAACTTGTCCTGGTGAATTTTTTGATAAAAATGTATTGATAGCAATGATTAGAAAGTTTTTACTTAAATAATACTCCCGCCTTATTTAATTATTTGACCTCCTTTTCTTAGTTTTTTCTGGTATATATAGATGGATTATATATATACATATATGATTAAGAAGGAGATTTAGAAAACTAATAAAAAAAGAAAGGGAGGTCAAATGATTACATTTCAAGTAACTAAATCTAAAAGTTGTATCATAGCAAGAGACGTAAGTAAATTAGTCTCAGTGAAATTGAGGTCTTCTGCTATAACTAATAAGTTCCATATAATAGCTAAATTTATTCAAGACTTGTCTAATTATCATGGAGAAGAATTTGATAATTGGTTTGAGAATTTATTAGTTCCTTATTGCAATAGAGAATCTGATAGATATCAAATTTTATCTAAGAATATTCCTGCTATAAGAGAATATGTTGATGATTATATTGAAAATTTAGGTGTTGATTTTGACTCTTTTGTTGATGAATCAAAAACTAAGAAAACAAGTATTCTTTTTACTGCTAGTGAGATAAAAGAGTTAGCTAAATTGTCTGGATACATGAAAGTATATTCGATATTTTCTAATTGTGAAAAAATAGATTTAGACAAACATTTAGATAAAGCAATCTATAATAGTTTTATATCAGATGTATCTTATGACATAATAGTTAAAATATTTGAGGTGATTAGGACTAAAACTTATAGATATAATCTTTCTGATAAATTTATGTGGGATTATGTTAAAACTGTCCAGTGTAAATCTATAGATTTTCATATAACTAATATCTTCAATTTTATTATGAATAATATTCTGGTTCTATGTGAACCCGATAAAAATCCAATAACTTTTTTCGTTACGGTTGCTGATGAAAGTGTAAGATGGGTTTTGAGAAGTGTATATAAAGAAACTGTAGTCTATACTGATTCTATAACTTTAGAAGATTTGCAAACATCTACAAGTATAGATAATTTAAGTGCTCTTTGCTATAATGATACTATCGGGAGACTAAAGAGAGCATCCTTAGATTTAATATTTGATCGTTTAAGTTGTGGCGAAGAAGAGGTAAAATTAGATAGAAGACTTAAGGCTTTACAGTTTATTTCTCCATTGTGTAATTTTTTAGTATTTCCTGTTTTGTCTAAAATCACAGGAGTCCCCTATGAGCATATATCAATGATGAGTCCTGAGCATGCAGCTTTACTCTCAGTTTATGCTAATTATTTATTTACTTCTGTTTTTAAAGAAAGATTTATACACTTATTTGAACTATTGAATTATACCCCCAAGGCTCAACCGACGATTATGACTACTTATAAAATAAGGAACATTCATCGATTTTTTGAAGTTCAACAAGAAATTGGAAATTTTTATGGTTTTTCGTGTAAAGTAGTTCCTGCTAACCTTTTAAGTTCATTTGTAGGGAAGGTGATAAAGTTAGGATATTTGAACATACTAACAGGCGAAGAAAAAGTTGCTCTACAGCAGCAAAAAGTAGAATTGGATATTATAGAATTTTTCCCTAGATTTTTTGCTGATTGTTTTAGTAGGGAATTAGAACATATGAAATATTTAATGTATAAAGATTTATAAGGAGATTCATGATATGACTGAATTGAAGTGGTTTCATGATTTTGAGAAATTAGGGAAGAAAACTCCAGTTGGAAGTCCGTATGCTGCTAATCAGCCATGTAAAGAATCAGTTATCATACCCTATATTGAAAAAGCGTTTGAAGAATTAGGAAATAGAGAATATAAATGTTTAGACCTTTTTTGTGCTAATGGTTATTATAGTTGTTGGTTAAAAGAAAAAGGAAAGAAATTTGACTCATGTGAAGTGACTGCTGTAGACCAACATGATTCGTTTTTAGATTCTGGAAAAGAGATTAGTAAGGAACTACAGTATGACATTAATTTCGTAAAAGATGATGTTTTCTCTTTTCTTCAAGATGCTATTGAAAAAGGTATTAAATATGATATTGTTTTATGTTGTGGAGGTCTTTATCATATCCAAAACCCTCTAGATATGTTAAGTGCTATAACTGATGTGTCAAAAGGTTTAGTTATTATCCAAAGTGTTATAACTATAGAAAAGGAACTTCCTAGTGAGTTTTATATTAAGGCTCATGGTTGTAGATTTACTTTTGAAGCAATACAAGAGTGGATGGAGATTTTATTAGGTTGGAAAATTCTGAAATCAACCCAAAATATACTTAAAGGAAATCCCAAACCCTGTGATAGAGGATCTGCTTATTTTCTATGTGACCCTAATCCATGAGAAAGGAGGAAAGGATTAGCTTAGAGTAATCATTTGATAAGGTTTTTAAAAAAAGGAGATAAATTCAATGCCTAGAAAAGATTTTACAGAAATCATATGTATCATTGATCGCTCAGGATCAATGGATAGAATTAAAGAGGACGCAATTGGTGGGTTTAACACATTTTTAGAAGGACAGAAAGGTCTTCCAGGAACTGCTGGTATGACTTTATGTCTTTTTAATGATGGATATTCCATTATTCATAATGGAGTAAATATTCAAGAAGTTCCGAAATTGGATGAATATAGTTACATTCCTGGAGGAACAACGGCACTTTTAGACGCAGTAGGAAGAACTATTGATGCAGTGGGAGAAAGATTAGCAAATACACCAGAAGAAGAAAGACCAGATAAAGTTTTAGTATGTATTATTACTGATGGTTTAGAGAATGCTAGTCGTGAGTATAAAAAGGATCAGATTAAAGAAAGAATTAAACATCAGTCAGAAAAATATAACTGGGAATTTATTTATCTTGGAGCAAACCAGGATGCCTTTGCTGAAGCAGGAGATATAGGAATTTCCAGAGGTTCTACTATGGCTTTTTGTTCTACAAAAATGGGGGTTACTAAAGTATATGATGATCTTCATCAAAGAACTACTGATTATAGGAAAACAGGAAAAATCTAGTGGTTTGCGAAGATAGATTAGATAAATGCATTAAGTGTGGAGGACTTAAGTATTCTCCGAACTATACGGTAGCAGGAACTAATATATGTCATTGTGATATTAGTGGGGGTTTTTACTATGACGAAAACATAGGGAAACCCCCTATACCTCTCCCTAAAGAAAAGCATAAAATAGTTCCTTTCTATGTGAAAAGGTTTTCTAAAAAGAAGTTAAAAGAGATGGGGTTTCCTTCGATAAGGAGTTAAATTATGTCTTATCCTAAACATCCTGATTCTATAATTATTAAAAATTCGTTTTACCCCTCAGGTTTAAAAGAAATTGATGTATGGGATTATTATCAAACTTTTAAAACTGAAATTTTAGAGCAAGTATCCGGAAGAGATTTGTTTTTTGTTATTTTGGTTGATTTGAATAAACCTATTGTGGTTCGAGCAGGAAGAGGAACTAGGTTTGTAAGATTAACTTCTTCTAACTATAATACTATGATAACAGGAAGAACTATAAGTATTCACTCTACTATGAAGAGAATGGAAGACATAGCTATAGTTGATATTGATTCGGATGATTTCAAGAAAGCAAAAGAGGCATGTTTAGATTGCTATGATTTTCTAAAAGCCAAGAAAAATATAATTGATAATATTTCAATACGGTTTACGGGAAAAGAAAGTTTTCATATACTTTGTAATTTAAGGAAAAAGTATAACATTGATATAATAAGAGAAACCTTTAAAAAGGTTCTAGAAGAAAGTCCTCTGTCTAAAAAATACACAATATCCCATAAAAGATCACCAGGAATACCAAATCTTGATTTAGCTCCAAATAAATTTAGAGGTGGATTTATTACGTTGTTTTCTCTTTCGGAGATAGGTTTAAAATGTATGGAAGTTGAGTATAAGAATCTTAGATCATTTACGCAGAAAATGGCATCTATTAAATAGGAGATTATATGATTTTTGAATCTTTGAAATATTATTGCATGTTTATTGGATATCCCCGAAGTGGTCATACTTTATATGGTTGTCTTTTAGATGCTCATCCTAATATAGTAATAGCCCAAGAAGCACATGCATTACAATATTTCTCCCAAACTGAAATTTTGAATAGAAGACAATTTTTTAACCTGCTTATAAGGAATAGTAAAGATCATGCTGCAATGGGAAAAGTTTGGCAAGGTTATGCTTATGTGATTCCTAATTGGTTTCAAGGAAAATATGAGCTTAAGTCTTTACAAGTAATTGGTGATAAACAAGGTGGTGCATCAGTAACTTTTCTTCAAAGAAGTGGATTTGGGATATTAAAAAGGTTAGAAGAGTTAGTTAAAGTTCCTATTCGCTATGTTCATGTGATTAGAAATCCTTTTGATAATATTTCCACTATTTCTATTAGGCAGTTTAATGGAGACTCTGAGAGATCCATAAGTTATTATAACGGATTAGTAAGAACCGTGTCTGAGTTTAGAAAAAAATTTACTAAAGACATATTCGAAGTCAAACATGAGGATTTTATATCTCAACCAATAAAACATTTAGCTGATTTATGTGACTTTTTAGAAGTAGAATATACACCCGAATATTTAGAGGCTTGCTCTAAAATAGTTTTCAAAAACCCCAAAATTACTAGAAATCTAATTAGTTGGTCAAGGAAAAATATTAATAGAATTAATCGTTTGTGTAAAAAAGTAGATTTTTTAAGAGGATATAGTTATGGTTAAGATATATCTTATTGCGAACTTTAGAGATAACAAACAATTAAACGAATTATATAAAAGGCAAACCCCAGGAAATAAAGGAATATGGGAAGATATCTATCTTACTGACGATAAGTCTAAAGCAGACTTTTTTATAGTCCTCAATGAAGCAAGAGAAAAGATTCCAGATATGAAGCGGACAATCTTTTTTGCTAGAGAACCAAAATATGCTCCTGGTCATAGAACTATGAGAAATATAAAAGAAGCATATAAAGTATGTAATTTTAATACTTGCTATATGTTTGCTAGATGGAATCTAAATAAAAGTTATGATGAATTAGTCAACATGGAACCTCCTAAGAAAGAAGAATTAGTTAGTTGCATTGTTTCGGGAAAAAGAATGCTTTCTGGTCAACGAAGGAGATTAGAGTTCATTTTAGAGTTTTGTAATAGATATCCTAAAGTCCTCCATCTATATGGAAAAGTAAATAAGGATAAAAAGTTTATAAATCATATAACAGGAGGTATTGACAAATGGGCTAAAGATGAGGGTCTTGCTAAGTTTAAGTTTAGTTTCGCTTTTGAAAATGGTAGGCAAGAGAATTATTTTAGTGAAAAGTTTGTAGATCCAATCCTTATGTGGACAGTCCCTGTTTATTGGGGATGTCCAAACATAGGTAAATTTTTTCCTTGGCATTCTTATATCCACGTGAATATCTTCTCTAAATTTCATAAGTTAAATGATGAAGTAGATCAATTATATCAATTATTACAATTAGGAGGAGTTAATTGGGAAGAAAAATATATTCCTGTTCTTAGAGAAAGTAGAGATCTAATTCTGAATAAATATAACTTTTGGCCTACTCTTTATAAACTTCTTGATACAGGAAAGGTACTTTAATGCCAATAGAGAAAGAAATTCTAGCCAAATATATGAACCCAATTTTTATAGAAACAGGAACAGGAAAAGGAAAAACCACACAAAAAGCATTAGAATTGGGATTTAAAAAGATTTATACTATTGAAATTGACCCTGGTTTATACATGGAGGCCTTGAACAAATTTAATGAGGATATAGTCCGAGTCATGTTTGGAGATAGTACTAATTTACTTCCTGAAATATTAAAAGAAGTAAATGAACAATGCACTATCTGGTTAGATGCCCATATTCAGTCAGGTGTTAAAAAAGCTGATAGTCCATGTCCATTAATAGAAGAACTAAAAATTATCTCTAATCATCCTATTAAAACTCATACCATTTTGATAGACGATAGGAGATTGCTCAGTACTGTAAGATGGAGTAATGTTACTGAGGATATGATAAAAAAAGCAATATTTAATATCAATCCTGGTAAGTATAAAATAGTTTATCAGGATGGAATAGTAAAGGGTGATATTATAGTTGGATTACCAATAATAGAAAAGGAGAAAAAGAAATGAATGAAGCACAAAAATTAGCCGAATTATATATTGACTCTGGTCTTGTTCGTGAAGACGAAGCGATGGTCCCTCCCCAGAATATTCCAATAGGAAAACATAATCAAATTCCAGATGATCAGTTTGATAAAAACGAACTAGAAATGGGCATTAAAGTGGAGTTAGAGCATACCGATAATCCCGAGTTTGCTAAATCCATAGCAAAAGACCATTTAGCTGAATGTTCTCGTTATTATACTTATTTGGCTAAAATGGAAAGTATTTGTAAGAAAGAAGATGAAATGAGAGGAGTAGTAGGGAAAGAAAAAATGGAAGGTGGATTAGAAGAAAGTTTACTCCAAGAGCAAGGGGTTAAACTCCCTCCTATGGAACCTGGATGCTTAGAAGTTCCTGAGGGTAAAAATTTAGAAGATATGACATTAGATCATTTCAAAACTTTATCACGAAGAAAGGGTTTTCAGAAAGTTTCTAATGCTTTAGTTAGGATTCAAGTATGGAATAAAACTAAAAACCCAAAACTTTCAAATTGGGCAGATGATATGCAAGCAAAACTTTCTAAATGGAATGATACTCAAAAAGAAGAATAGCCCTAAACTAAACTTTACGAATTTATTATATTTTTCAACGAATTAATGAATAAAGGGGATTTAAGAAATGTTCGAATTTTTGAAGAAACTATGGAAAAAAGAACCCGTTATTACTGACTATAAAGAAGAAAAACTTTTTGCTGATAGCGATTCAGACCCAAAAGAATTGCAAGTTAAGACTTGGGAAATTATTAACGAAAAGAAAATATGTCCTAATTGTGGAGCTAAAAGTCCATTTTATGAAGGTCCTTGTGGTGGGTTGTCTATGAATATTATATGTGGAAATTGTCATGTGAGATTTTGGTTGACTCCCATGAAAGATTTTGGTGCTTATATGATATAGGGAGGAAAAAATGTGGAAGATAAATATTTAAGTATTCTCAAGGAAAATGTTTTATTTGAAGGAGAAAAAGTAGAGTTAAATGAGCAAATATTAGTAACTTTCTTATTGGGTCTTTTGTTAATTTTAGTGGAATATATTAGTATTGTACTTGTTCTTTATAAAGTTACTGAGATTGATACTGAGTTAACACAAGAAATTCAGAAAATTCTTTCTTCTTCTAAATGGAAAGTTAGAGTATTAGAAATTAAGGATAGAAAAGGCAATCAAATTCCAAATGCTGTTTCTATTGATAATAACAGTATATTTATAACTAAAGGTGCCAAAGAACTTTTAACTAAGAGAGAACAAGTAGCAATTTTGCTTCATGAAGCAGGACATACTATAAATCATGATTCTGCTAAAAGAATGTTACTTTCTTATGGTGGACTTATGGGATCACTCATTGTTACCTCGATGTTTCCTATTGTTGGACCGCCTTTAGATTTTATGCAATTTCTTACAATGCTTTCACTTTTTTATTTAGGTATATTGAAATTTTCAAGGTACCAAGAATCTCGAGCAGATAGTTTTGCTGTTAAGATGGGATATGGAGATGACTTAATGTCAGCTTTAGGAAAACTAAATAAAGCTTTGGGAAGAAAAACTGTTATATGTTTTACTAAAGGTTGTGAACTTAGAGAAAAAATTAAGGGTATAAAGAAAGTTCATCCTGGTGTTTTGGACAGAGTTAGAGATATAATTCAAACTAAAGAGTTTGTAAAGGCAATTTTTAAAGGACCAGAAGAGGCCAAAAAATATGTAATGTCTAAATATAAAGAGGAATAATGAAATGACTGGAGCATTTATACGAATTAAACGAAATAACGAATGGGATAATATCGAAATTGATCAAATGACTGATGAAGAACTTGACCAACTTGAAAAGGACCAAGGTATAGATAGAGGATGGTTGTGGGCTAAGTTTTTAGCTAAATGGATAAGAGATAATGTTACTGAAGTAGGACCTATTGGTGGGGGGTGATATAGATGTTAGATATTTTGGGGTTTTTATTTAAACATTTAAAACTTAAAGCCCCAATAATTTTAGCGGTTTTAGTTGGAATAGCTTTAACCGTTACTTATTTCCAATTCAACCTTAATGCTCAACAAGAAAAATGTATAGATGAATTAAAGAAAGATTTGACTAATGCTCAAAAGATTATTACCACACAGTCAGAAATACAAAAGTCTCAACAGACCCTAATTGATAGACAACAGAAAGATCTAGAAGATTTAGAAACTAAATATTACCAAGATTTTAATCATTTAAAAGGCGATCTTAACAGATTAATAGATCACTTACTTCCTCCTATACAACCTGGAGGAGGAAGACCGGGAAATACGAATCCTCAATGAATAACGAATTGAGTAAATATTGGAGATTTTATGGAAACTTTTGGATTAATATTTGCTATTATTTTAGAAGGATTAATAGTAGTTTATTTATGTAAGTCAGGCAAAACTAAGAACAATGAATTAAAGAAATTATCAAAATCCAATAATATGAGGAACTTATTGAAATGAAATACTGGAAATATTTAAAATATATTTTGAGGCATAAATACTTTGTTTTTATCGAGTGTTATAAAGAAGGTATAATTTGGAGAGGTCTAACTCATGACCTCTCCAAGTTTTTTCCCAGTGAATTTTTTCCGTATTATAACCATTTTTATGGAAAAGATAGTAGGAGAAAGTTTGAAGTTGCTTGGTTAAAGCATAAACATAGAAATGACCATCATTGGCAATACTGGGTTAATACTGATTACTATTATTGTTTTAAAATGCCCAATAAAGCCAGAAGAGAAATGATATGTGATTGGAAGGCAATGTCTAAAAGTAAATCATGTATGAGTACATATGACTATTGGTTAAAAAATAAAGACAAAATTAGAATGCATCCAGAAACTAAGAAACTAGTGGAAAAGCAACTAAAGAGAGATTACAAATGACTAATAAAAGATTAGTATTCACAGTTACTCCAGGTCGAAGTGGAACTGGGTATTTATCTGAAATGTTAAGACTTCTTCCTGGAGTTTCAGCATACCATGAACCAAATCCTTTATTCTCAAACTTTCTTAGAGCTACATTGAAGAATACTGAAACAGGAAAGAATTTTTTAATGAATAAAAAACTTCCTGTAATCTTTAAATCTCATGGAAATATATATGTAGAAACAAGTCATCTATTTTGTAAAGGATTTTTGGAACCTTTACTAGAGTTAGGTTATATTCCTGATTTGATCATTCTCAAAAGAGAACATAGAAAAGTTGCTTTAAGTCTTTATCAATTGGGAACTATCCCACACGAGAATACTCCGTGGTTACTTTATCCTGGTGATAAAGGTGTATTACAAATAGATGATTGGAAAAAACTTAGTGATTACCAATTATGTTTTTGGTATTGCTTGGAGATAGAAAGAAGAGCAAAAGAATACTCTAAACTAATAAAAGCTAAAGAAGGCTTAGTTGGGGAAATATTTTTGGAAGATATAAAAGATGAAAATAAATTTCAGAAATTTTTATCTGACATGATGTTTCCAACTTTAAAAGGGGATATATTAATAAAGTATAAAAATAATAGAGAGAGAAAAGTCAATACCAAAGTTAATAAAAAGAAAACAGACATAAATATTCCAAAAAACATAGAAGAACAGGAAAAATATGTCTTAGATAACATAAAGGAGGTGAACGATTAGTGAACTATGCAAACGAATGGAAGAAACAAATTAACTTTCAACTTATTAAGTATGATGATTTTGTAGCGAAATATCATAAACTAACGAATACTTATTTCCTCCAAAAAATAGATGGTCAATTAGGTGCTTTAGTCTTCGAGAGAGGAAGAGAACCATTTTTTCAATCTACGACTGGAGCAATTATTAGAGATCTTCCTGTAATCGAAGAGTATAAGGAAATGGTTGAAGGGGATATTTCCATTAGTGTTTTGATAGGTGAATTGGTGGGAATGAAAGGAAATAAAATTCTTCCTTTTAATCAAACAGAGTCAATAGTGAAGAGAAATTATATAGAAGTAAACAAATCTTTAATCCATCATTATTTATATGATGTTTTATATTTTGAAAACGATAAGATAAAATCTTTTCCGGAAGCTTATAAAATTATTCAGAAGTACTGGAGTTACATAAGAAATAGTACTTATATTCATATTCCTACTATTATCTATGGAGGACTTGGGGAATTAAGAAGTCTATATAATATTGCTATTAAACAACCAGGGATGGAAGGAATAGTAGCTAGACTTCGAGATGGAAGAAATTATAAGATTAAGAAAGTTGAATCTTTTGACTTATGTTTAATAGGAGCTGGAAATAAATCTATGCCTGCTTGGAAGAAGGAACAAATTTCTTATTTAAAAGTTGCTTTTATAGATAAGAATGGGCACTTTAGACTAAGCTCAAGAGTTGGTACTGGTTTCACAGAGAAAGAGAGAAGTTATTTTTATGACTATATTATGGAAAAGAAAATTCAGGAATTAGATAATGGTGATATATTAGTCCCGCCCGAGAAAGTGATTGAAGTTAATTGGGCAGATTATCTTATCAAACCAATGCCTGTGTATGAATTTACTGGATCTGAATATATAGATAGAGGAACTAAAGACTCAGCAACTATGAGATTTCCTTCTTTTAGTAGAGAAAGAACTGACAAAAAAGTTAACGACTTTGATGTAAGACTCCAACAAGTACCTGATTTTCCTTTAACCGAATCATTAGATAAAGAAGTGACTTCATTTTTATTAGAATAGTGAAAGGATGAAAAATGATAGATATTAAATGGGATAACCTTCTTCATGTAAAAAAGGATAATAAAGCATTTGGCGATTACACTAAAATGAAGAATAGAACTATTGAATTATTAGATGATTTTTGTGAGTTTATAGGAAAAGAAATTATAGTATTAGAAGGATGGAAAGATACCGAATCTGATAAATCTCATTGTAAAGGTCAAGCAATCCATATTTACTCTCCTGAAGTTGATGCTTTTGATTTATATATTAAAGCATTAGCATATAGAGGTTATGTTATTCATGGACCTAATTTTTTCAGTGGGGTTGGATTTTATCTAAAGGTTTGGGAATTTAAAGGTAAGAAAATTGATGGTTTACATTTAGATATTAGACCATGTTGGTCGAAAAGGACTATTGATACTTGGGGATGCGTTCCAATGATTACTATGAAAAGCCATTCCGGATTATTTGCTCAATTAATATCTTTATACCCCGATTGGTCAACTTTTGAGAAAAAAGATGGTAAAGTATATCTTCCTATAGATGTAAGATTCTTAAGTCTGAGAAATATTCTTAAATGAAGTGGGGGAAATATAGCTTAAGGAGGTGAGTATGCCTATTTCCCCCCATCTCCGTTTTTTTGTAACATACTTATACTTAAATGCAGGCAGTTCGCCCAGAGTGGATTTTCTGAGTTAAAAGTATGTTACGTCCAATTGAGACCTACGTGGTATAAGCCATTTCGTTTATGACATCTAACCACACTTAGGTTTCCTGCTATATTTATACCGGAAAGAATCCCACATCCTTTCACGTTTGAGCCACTGGCAGTTTGACCAACTTTTCCACTAGTCAGTTGCATATAAGTTCCACTCATATCTATCCCATTATACCTAGTTATAGTTCCTTGATCAGGATCAATAGTAAGAATGTCACAATTTGTGAGAGGACTATTATTACCTACAGCGATTACATTGCAACCAATAGTTGACGTTTCTGAGCCTATTACTGTATAAGTATTGCCTGTGGTGGGAGAATAAGTTCCATTATGATGAAGATTTCCATTTGTTTCGTCAAAAGCAAATAATTTAAGATTATTATTTGGACGAAAACCTACGAGCATTAAACATCTTTTCACTACTCCAGAACTATTCTTGATATTTCCATAGTATGGATGACTTGAAGAAATTGCAACGGGAAGTTGAGTATAAGTAACGTTTCCATCACTTGAATGTATTACACATCCAGTATTCCAAGTTCCTAAGGAAATAGCTATCATAGCTGCATTAGTTCCCTGCTTTACATTAGTGTATGTTGCATCGGCACAATCCCATACGTCATACGAAGTATCATAATGGAGATTTCCTGTGTTGGAATTAAACCCTATAACTCTAATATGTCCATAAGCATTTTTTCCACAAGCACAAACACAATCCACTCCATCTATTATAGCATTAAAATAATTTGAAGATGAATATTCTAAGTTTCTAACATAAGTTTTTCTATACCCACTTTGACTAATAGTTGCTAAAGTACTAGCCTGAGCAGAGTGATAAGATATAATTAATGGGCATTTACTATAATTATTACGTTTAAGTTCAGTTGCCATTTATTTAGTCCTCCTAAAATTTTTAGCCAAGATGACCAAAGCTTATGAAAAGTTGACCATTTGAGTCAAAACAATTTACATATACTCTATTTGTATCTGAAGCATTTCTTCCAATTATAAATATCGAATTTCTTACATCATATGGACCACCGGGATTAGGAAATCCGGAAGTTTGTCCATCGGCATAATATGAATAAGTGGTTTGCATAGGAATAGCATTAATTCGAGTTGGAGTTGAAACACTTCCTTGACCAATAGCAACCATATCACAACCAGTGACTGTTGGAACTCCATACCTCATAGCAATAACTTTACAATGAAGTCCATTAAAAACTATAGGACTTTGATAAATCAAACCTGCTCTTAGAGTAAAGTCTTTATGATAATGAGTAGTTCCTGTATTTCCATCAAAACACCAAAGGGATATTTTAGTTTGTCCAGCCTTTAAGTTACAAAGACAAAGACAATCTTTAGTAATCCCTGAGGAATTTGTAATTTTAGCAACAAAAGTTTGAGCATTCAAATATTTTACAGGAAGAGTATAATAATGTCTTGTACCATCAGTGGCAAAAACTGCTACCCCAATTGAATAGTCTGCTAATTTGGCGATTGCTAAAGCAGAGTCATAAATGGAACCAGTTCCTTGAAGATGTAATATTGTTGCTCCCAACACAGTCCAGTTAATTTTTACATAAGTTTGATACCAATCTCCAGTACTTTCGTCAAAAGCAGAAACTTTAAATTGATTAGCATGGTTTCTTCCAGCAACTAAAGAACATTTCTTTAAAGCATATTTTGCATGAAACATAGTAGCATAATCATAATCAAAATTAATGACTTCTCTACTTCTTGTTCCGTTATCTCCAAATGATTGAATACTAACCCAATTGGGTCCTGTCTCAGTTACGACTAATGGGCATTTATCATAACTTAAAGCCTTAGATTTTGTAGCCATATCACGTTCCTCCTTATTTAGATTGTTTATATCTTCCTATTTATTTGTTCATACTTTCCATTTCTGAATAGATATCACTAAGATTTTTTGAACAAAAATATAGTTTATTAACCATCAAATAAGCAGAGGAATAATATGCTCAAACTTTTAGATTATAATAAAATAACTACCCGCCTAAAACCGATTACCACACCGGAGTATTTTAGTGAACCAGGTCGTTTCCATATTCAAGGTGTATTTTCTGAGTCTATCTTTGGACCGATTGATTCTCCAGAAAGAAGAACTAGTTTTTCATATGTAAATTTAAATACTAAAGTAATCCATCCAGCCGTCTTAGAAATATTGAAAAGACTAGATAGAAGGATTATTGATTTTATAGCAACCTCATCTTACTTTAAAGTTTCTTTAGATGGAACATTAGATAAAGCAGACTCTGGTTTTACTGGGATAACATCATTTATTGGATTATTTCCGAAGATAAAGTTTCGTGGAGAAACACCAGAAAGAGATAAATTAATCAATCTGGTCCAAAAAGCGTATAAAGAAGGTTTAATGTTTATAGATAAAATAATGGTTATTCCTCCTGACTTTAGACCTGCATATCAAGATAAAGATGGTAATTGGGTAATTGATACTTTAAATGATTTGTATGTAGGAATTATAAGAAAAGCAGAACAACTTAAAAGTATATCAGCAGGAGAAATGTTTGATATTCTTTCCTATTCTATGCAACAAGCAATATCTGATCACTATGACTTTTTGTTATCTAAAATAGGAAAAAAGAGAGGATTAGTAAGATCTCAGCTATTAGGAAAAAGAGTAGATTTTTCAGGTAGAGCAGTTATTGTTCCTGACCCAAAACTTAGTTCAGATCAAGTTGGTGTTCCTATAAGAATAGCAATAAAAATATTCGAACCATTCATTATTCATATTTTGTTATACTCAGGGAGAAACAAAGAAGATTTAGAAAAAGAAATAGAAAATCATTATAATTTACCATTATCAGTTGATTTAGTAAGAAAAACTATTAATGCTATAAATAAAAATGATGAAATACCCGAAACCTTATTTTCCATATTCTGGGATGCTACTGAAATATCAATACAAGGAAGGGTAGTGATATGTAAAAGAGATCCTGTTTTACATCCAGAATCAGTCCGAGCATTTTATCCTGTGTTGACTCGGGGTGATACTATTCAAATTTCACCTGCTATAGTTGGGGGGTTTAACGCTGATTTTGATGGTGATCAAATGGCTATATATCATCCATTGACAAATGAAGCTCAAAAAGAAGCAAAAGAACGCTTAATGAATATTCATAGTTCTGCCTCATCTAGGCAATTAGCAATTGAGTTAAGTAAGGAAATGTATGCTGGACTTTATATAATGACTAAAGATTTCCCATCTACAAGACCTCCCACTAAAATAACAATAGAAGATATTGAAAAAATTAATAATCCTTACATCCCAGTTATTTTTAATGGGACTATAACTACTTCTGGAAAAGCAGTTTTTAACTCATGTTTACCAAAAGATTATCCTTTTATTAATGAGAGAGTTGATAAAAAAGTATTTAAACAAATATTAAATGATATTCAATCAAAATATTCAGATGAAGTAATAAGAGAAGTTATTTTTAGATGTCAGAAAGTTTCTTTTAAATTCTCCACTATTATGGCTCCTACTTTCACTATTGACGATATAGAAGTACCAAAAGAAATTCTTGACTTAAAAGATAAATTGGAAGGAGCGACTCCAGAAGAAGCATCAAAACTTTTAACAACTATGGAAACTATGCTTAAAAAGCATTTAAAAGATACTGGATTAGATGAATTGATCTCATCTGGAGCAGGTAAGGGTTGGAGTCAATCAAGACAAATACTTATAGCGAAAGGAATAGTTTCAGATGCTGAGGGAAATATATTACCACCTATAAAAAGGTCATTCTCTGAGGGACTAGACCCAAAAAGTTACTTAGAGTCTTCTTATGGGGCAAGATCAGGAATGGTTGACCGAGTTATTAATACTGCAGATACAGGATATTTTTCAAGAATTTTAGTTTACGTTTTAAACTCAGTGGAGTTAAATCCTACACTCAAAGATTGTAAAACTGATAGAACAGTTTCAATAAAATTAACTAAAGATTTAATTTATATTCTAAGAGGAAGATATATAGTTGATAATAGGGGAAACGTAGTTCTTATTGACACTATTGACCCAATGTCTTTAGAAGGAAAAGTAGTAAAACTGAGAACTCCTATTTATTGTAAGTCTAAAAAGATATGCCAAACTTGTTATGGTTTATCATTTAAGATTAATAAATCTCCTTATATTGGAATTTTAGCAGCTCAGTCTATCGGGGAAAGAGGAACCCAGTTAATTATGAGGACATTTCACACAGGGGGAGCAGTTGAGATTAAAGAAAAAGATATCCTTGGGGATATAGTCAAAAATGATCCTGACGCTGGACTGGAGAAATAGAAAGGATATATATGTAATGAATAATTATTTAGACTTCTTAAAAGAAAGTGTATCATTTATTGATGAAGTTATTATTTGGAAATGGCCAGAAAGAAAGGTTTCATTAAGTGATATAGAAAAAGTTGAAAAAATATGGAAAGTTGAACTTCCAAAAGAATTAAAAGATATTGTTTTAAAATATAATGGGGCATCTCCCCAGCATAGTAGACCAATTAGAGGAATCATTATAGATAAATTCATATCGTTCAATCTTAAGGACAAATACAATGTTATTAAAACACTTGAATGGGTAAAAGATAGAATTTCTGATCTTACTTTTCCTTTTGCGGAAGATGCTGGAGGAAATTTATTTTGTCTGAAATATAAAAATAAAACTGATAAAGTCCCAAAGGTAGTTTTTTGGGACCATGAAGAATCTCCAGAACCTAATAGGGAAGGAGCAATCTCTGAGATAGCTAAGTCGTTTTCTGATTTTATGAGAATAATAGGAAGCTAGTAATTATTTATATAGGATTGGAGAAATAATGATAAGTAAAATAGTTGAAGATGCTTTAAAAACTTTAAATGTTAAGAATTTAAAAAATATCTCTAAAGAAAAATTCTTAAAAACTCATGAGACATATAAGAAAAAGAGAGAATACTCCCTTTCCCATAAATCCAGTGATTGGTTAGATATGTTTGTATATCAATGGAATGATTTTGATTTTATAGAAGGAAAATTAATGGATCCTACTAAAACTAGGATGCCTAATATATTAAGTCACTTTATGGAGAATCATAAAATATTTATAGAAAAAGAAAAGAACTTTTGGCGAGGAAAATCAGTACTAATAATTGGTTCTCACTGTGGGATGGGTCCATTGATAATTCATACTTTGGGGGCATCTTGTATTACTTGTGTCGAGGAGCACAAAGATTTAGTTTTAGTTAATGAATTTATGTGTAATTCGTTTAATAAATATTGCTCAATAATGAAAAATAGTTTATATAATATTCCATCAATCTTACATAAAAATTATGATATTATTCTTTTTAGCGGAGTACTATACCATTTGTCTGATCCTTTTAGATCATTACGAATTCTATATAATCAGTTAAATGATAACGGATTAATGTTACTTGAAACTTATATTTTGAAAGGAGGCGGAAGAAGAACTGTTCAATATATGGGTCCAAATTCTCCAGGATGGGATTGGTTTGTTCCTTCTGAAAAATGTTGTGACCAAATGTGTATGGACGCAGGTTTTGATTATGTTTATCCTTTGGGAAGACATACGTATTTAAGGTATTGTTTAGCAGCAAAGAAAAAGAAACATAAACTTATGCCTATGTATGCAGGAGTAGCGAATTCTGACGAATTAAGGAGATAAAGAAAATGCCGAAATTCAGGAAAAAACCAGTAGTAATCGAAGCAGTACAACTTAAGAACGATATAATGATTAAAACGAAAGAGGGATTAATGAAAGGAAATAAAGGTGGATGGTTAATAACTGGAGTAGAGAATGAGCAATATGTTTGTGACCATAATATATTCTTGAAAACTTACGAACCAGTTGACAATGAAGCAACCGAATATTTAGAGAATGCTAAAAAAGGAATAAATGATGAAATACGAAGCAGTGACACTGGAGAAAGTAGAGCAAATACTTGATTATAGAATCTCAGCAAATTTACTAAAATTTAAGGGGATAGATCTCAAAATAAAATTAGAATTGGATTATGTGGCTGATGAAATAAGTTGTAAAATAATTAATTCAGTAACTTCCCAGTCAATAGAAAAAGTAGAAATTAAATATCCAAAAGATTGGATCCAAGCATTTAAAGAAAGATGGTTTCCAAAATTTTTACTTAACCGATATCCCATAATTTATACTAAGAAAACTATTGATATAAGAGCACTTTATCCCCGAGTGATATTAAGAGGAAAAACTGAATATCATATTAAACCAATCGAATATACTGAAGAAGTCAAACTTTGTGAAAGGATGAATAATGTTTAAAAAATCAGTAAAACTCGAGAAGGTTATCTCAGGAGGACAAACCGGAGTCGACCAAGGAGGGTTAGCAGCGGCCCAAGAATGTGGGATTCCCACGGGGGGTTGGGCCCCCAGAAATTGGTTAACTGAAGCAGGGAGTAAACCACAAATACTCCGAGATGCATATGGGTTGAAAGAAATAGATGGAGGATATCGAAAGAGGACTGAAGCAAATGTCAGGGACTCAGATGGAACTATCGTGTTGGCTTATAATTTTAATACTTCAGGAACTAAATGTACTCTTAAAGCATTGAGATGGGAAAGAAAACCTTATTTTGAAGTAGACTTAAATAATCCTCCCACATTTCAAGAAATAGTATGTTGGATAAGAGAACATAACATAAAGGTATTGAATATAGCAGGGAATAGGCAGACTAAAGATAGAGATGCTTTTGGAACTACTAAATCATACTTAATGAATCTTTTTTCTTTATTGAAGAAAGAAAAATTGGTATGACTGTTAAATTTTTTGGAGAACATATTCGAGAGGTTGTAGATATGTTTAAGTCAATGAAGAAAGAAAGAAAAAAAGAAATTAATAATTGTCCATATTGTGAAGGATCTACTTATTTAGCACTAGAGTATAATTCTGCGAATGATATCACTAATTACTATGTGGAATGTAAAGAATGTAAAGCCAGAGGTCCAATAAATCAGGATAAAGATAAAGCTATTAAAAGTTGGAATGAGGTAAGTAATGGTTAAAATAACAAACTATTTGATTCAAGAAGGAAATTCTTTAATTTGTAAAAAAGAATGTGTTCTAAAGATTTCTCTTGCCCCCTATACTTTAGGAGATAATTTACTAGTTAAAGAAGACTCTGTTTGGGTTAATAGTTTAATATCAACAGTATATTTTGATGATATAACTTTTGACATAATTTTAGACTATCCTGTTGATATTCAGTTTCAGAAATTAGAAAAAGAAAATGGATTTTTAGTTTTCAATTTCGGTCCGAACTCAGTGATTCTTGAAACCAGTATTGACGCAGCAGGGATAAAAGAACAAATTGCTTATGTAAAGAGACTTTTATCAGGAAGAGAGATAGTAAAAGACCCAACTCATTTATTATCGAAGCTATATGATGTTTATCATAAAGTTGGAGCCGATATCGATTTAGTTCACTATGAGATAGTTTTAAGTAATCTTTTACGAGATTCTAGCGATCCCACTTTATTAGCAAGACTTAGACCTCAATATAATGCTAGACTTCTAAATATCAATGCCGTTGTTTTTAATGAGAGTTTTCTATCAGGGATAGAATTTGAGAGAATAGGAAAAGCAATAGAGACTGGTCTTGTTAGTGAAAGACCCAGAGAATTAAGTCCTCTGGAAAGGGTTTTGCTTGGTGAATTAGTATAATCACCATAACTTTAAAAAGAAAGGGGGGAAATATAAAATGTTGAAGCGAGCTATTCTTCTTAGTTTTATAATTTTAGCGGTTTTACTTTTGACGGTAAGATGTCCTCTAGCTGATCCTGCTGGCGTTACCGTTTCTTGGACTCAAAGTCCAAGTCAGGGAGTTTCTGGATATAAAGTATACTATTCTAAAACTGAGGGCGATCTTAGTACTTTCATAAGTACAGATGCAGTCACTTTTCAGTATACTTTTTCGGTTCCCGCTGACTTAGACTTAGATACTTGGCATTTTGACATTAGGGCGGTAAATAGTTATGGAAGTGAGAGTTCTACTGGATGTGTATGTACCGTTGATCTTACTGCTCCTCTACCTCCACCGAGTTGTTCTACTTCAGTTAATGTACCATGAGAAAATTAATAATTTTAGTGACGTGCCTACTTTTTTTAGTAGGCGCGTCCAATACCCTTGGGATAGACGTTAGGTTAGCTTGGGATAAAGAAAGTCCTGAAGCAGATTTAGCAGGATTTAAAATCTATGCAACTGAAGATGGCATAAATTACGATCCTAATAATCCAGCAGTTGAAATATTTGACCCAAATGCAAGAACTGCAGAAGTTAAAGGATTAGATGGAACTAAAACTTGGCATTTTGTTGCTACCTGTTTTGACACGTGGGGAAATGAAAGTGATAGGTCAAATGAAGTAACACTTTGGGCTATCTTAGGTCCACCGTGTTGTGTAGTAGATGTGATTAGTAAAAATGAAAATTTTAAATCGTTACTTTTACTTATGATGGTATAATGTGGGAATAATGAATGTTTGATTTTACTAGATTGAAATTATATAACCAAGTAGTACATAACTTACGTTTTCCTATATCTAGAAACGATAGGAATCCTTTTGCTTTGTTATATTTCCCAGAAAATGGATCTTTAGTCGATTATTATAAGAGAATGGATATTTATAAACCAGATGCCAAAAATGTTATAGTTCCAAAATCTAGATATCCATTAGTTATTTTCAAAGGGGATATTATAGCATCTTTCAGAGATTTAGGTCTCTATGCTTTTCCTATTTTTACACCAAATATAAGTAAAAAATCAGTGATAATAGACTTCTCATATTATCTTAATGAGTTTGTTATAAAATTAAATCCTCCATCTTATCGTGGAAGATATGGAGAGTTTATTAGAGATTATGTAAAAACTATAATATTTAATCTCCCTCCACAATATAGAGTAACTATGATATACTCAGTGGATATGGAGAAAGATTTTGATGAAAACTATTTAAATAGGCGATTTTATGCTATTTATCAGGAGTTATTAAAAACTCCTGATTTAGTAGATGATATAGTTTTTTGTACTTTTGAGCCAAAATCGAGAGTAAATTATAGATTGGTATTTAAAGATGGAAAATATAATAAAACTAGACTTTTAAGTTTTTATAGGTCAATGCAACAAATAAAACCAAGAGTTTCAGTAGTCGAAGATATTACTGAAATTTCCGAAACCCCAAAAGAGGAAGAGCAAACAGAAAATGTTTAATTACAGTAAATTGCGTCTATTTACACAAGTAGTTCATAGTTTGAGGTTTCCGCCATCTGATAAACCGTATGCTATTATCTATTTTCCTGAAAATGGATTACTTTTAGACGATACCTTTAATAGATTAGGAATACGAAGAGTTGATATTCGGACTGTAGTAGTTCCATATTCTAAATATCCTTTAATCCGATTAACTTCAAAGATGAGGATGGAATTTAAGCAACTTGGACTTTTTGCCTTTAAAGATATCCAACCAAATATGTTAGGGAGATCACTTTATATTGATTTCTCTTATTATTTGCAAACATTAGATTTAAAATTTAAACCAACTAATTATCGAGCAAGATATGGTTCGTTAGCTAAATCATTTCTTTTCCAACAAATTTCTAGAGTAGCAGGAACTCACAGAATAGTCCTCTTGTATGCTATCGACCTTAATAAGGGTCTTCCTAATTTTATTAATAGAAAATCGTATATCTTTTTGGAAATGCTTAGAGATATTAAAGATATACCTCTTCCTTTTGATGATTTACTGTTTGCTAAGATTTCCTCGGGCTCATGTGAATATAGATTATTAGTAAAAGAAAAGAATTTCGTATTCACTAGAATTATATCAATGTTTAGAACACTTAAAAGTTCTGAATTGCCAGAAGAGGAAGAAGAAGAAAATGTAAGTAAAGCAACTGAAAAAGTAATAAATGTATCTAAAACTGACGATGAGGTTAAGTCAACAATAGACAAACCTCAAGTTAAAGACGCCATTAAGAATTTAATGACTTCAGATAAGCAACTTGCAACTGATGTAGCAGATGAAGAGATCACTCCCAATAAAGCAAAAGATTTAGTTATTCGCTCAGTTCTTTATAGTACTAGTGGAGATAAAGATAAAGCAAGAAGAATAGCATCGAATATTCCAGTAGATAAACAAAATACGGCTATAAAAGTTTTAGATAAAGAAATGGTAGATGAAGTTTTAAAACCTGAGCCAGTTCAGTCTACAACTGATGTAGAAGTAATCCAAGTTTCTGATCCTAATCAATTAGTTGACAAAAAAGTTCCTACTCACGTATTTGCTAAAAGACAAATAGATTTTCAACAAAATTTGAAAAAAGATCTTTTTAGATCGTTTCAAGTATTAGGAGGAAAGGACGTTCCGATAACTATTATTAGTTTAGAAATCATAGACTTTCCTAGTAGAAAAGGAGAGATTAACGCTTCAGACGTTAGTTTAGTAAGGGTTAAGTTGAGAGATAAATTTGGTAATATTCATATAGTAGAATTTCAGATTCCTAAAATTGATCCTAATACTGGGACTTTTAGAGTTAACGGAAGAAGAAAATGCTTAATAAATCAATTAGTTATATGTCCTATATCTTTTCCTAAAAAGTTCGATAGTAGATTTGAAAGTTCATATTCTCGTTTCCATATTCAAAGTAAGAAGGGTAGGAAAAATTACTTACTCATATATATCGGATCATTTAGACTACCTCTTTTGGTACTTTTAGGGTATTTTTTAGGACTAAACAAGGTAGAAATTACATATAAGTTTACTCATTCTATAGTTGACTCTATGGTGAAAAATGCCCCATGTATTAAAATAAGCAAAAAACAATATGTGTTATTTAAAGGAATTGACTCAGAGTTAAAGAAAGAGTTGATAACTGGTTTTGAGATTATCAAACCAGATATGTTTAATATTTCTGAGGAATTTGGAACCAAAAAATATTTTGAAGAATTAATTATAGCTCTAACAAAGACAAGAAACTCCGTATGGGTAATTCAACAAATTTTAGAAAATATCGTCGATCCCGTTGCAAGGCAAGTTTTAATAAATCAACAATTACCTTCTGAATTACCTGATATTATGACTTATATGACTCAGAAAGTAATTGAAGGATATGAACAAAATAGAAATGATCTTCATAATCAAAGAATTAGAAATTCTGAAGTTATTGTTCATTTAGTCCAAAAACAAATATTAGCAGCATATACAGATTATAGAAAACAAGTTTTAGCAGGAAACGAGAAAGTTACTTTAACTATTAATCCGTCTAAAGTTTTAAGAGATTTTATAAACTCAGAGATAGTAACTGATATGGAATATGCTAATCCTGCTGAGGAAATGGCGACTTTAACCAGGTTATCTCCGGTGGGCAGTCAAGTAGGGGGAATTCCTAGTAAAATGGCGATAAGTACTCAAGCAAGAAATGTACACCAATCGTATTTTGGAAATATTGATCCTGTTGATACTCCAGAGGGTGGAAATGTAGGAATAGTCCAACAGTTGACAGTTGGAGCAGCGATAACTAGTGCTAGAGGACTATTTGGAGTAAAAGATATCTTAAATAAGGAAGCAAGTGGAATTTTAAGTACTTCGGCTGCTATGATTCCATTTGTTGAAAATAATGAAGGCGCTAGAACTTTGATGGCATGTAATCAACAAAGGCAAGTAGTTCCAATTGAAAGTCCAGATGTTCCATTAGTTCAAACTGGATATGAGTCACTTTTAACTAATGTATTGTCGGATAATTTCGTCAAAAAAGCACCATGTAATGGAACCATAGAAAAAGTTACTTCTGACTATATTGAAATGTCTTGTAGTCCAAGGAGAGAAAGAATAGAGATTTCTCCACGGAGTTTACGATCAGGAAGTGGAAAAAACAGTCTTAGTATTTTTAAGCCAACTGTAAAACCTGGTCAAAAAGTAAAGATGAACTCAATAATAGCAGAAGGGAGTTGTATTTCTAATGGTATGATAGCAAATGGAAAAACCTTACTTGTAGCAGTTATGCCTTATGGAGGATATAATTTTGAAGATGGAATAATGATGAGTAATTCAGTTTTCCAAAATAATAAGTTTAATTCTATCCACCTAGTAACTGAGGAATTTGAACTTTTAGCTAATGATAAGTTAACTTATATTGCTGATATTGGGAGTTATGTTAAAAAAGGTGAACCGATAGTAAAGAAAATGGCAGGAGAATTAGCCGAACTTCTTGGAGGTGCTATCGAGGAAGAAGAGTCATCTAAAGAAGTAATAGGTGGAGAATTAATACTTAAAAGTCCGGGGGGCATAATAGTTGATATCGACGTGTATTGTAATTCTGATAAGAAAAAGTTTCCTTTACTTGAAAAATTTATAACTAGAACAAATAGAAGGTCTGGAGTAGATAAAGGATATTCCATCTCGGGGAGACATATTAGTGGTGCTTTAATAGTAATAAAAATAAAGCAAACTATGAAGATTGAAGTCGGAGATAAATTTTGTGGAAGATATGGAAATAAAGGAGTGGTTTCTATAATTCAAGACGAATCGATGATGCCAAGAACTCCGTGGGGAGAGCATGTGGAAATGGTTATTAATCCACTTGGTATTATTAATAGAATGAATATAGGTCAAGTATATGAGTTATATTGTGGACTAATTGCTAAAACTTTAGGTGGAAAATTAGTTAACTTAGGAACATCGAAAGAAAAAGGTTTAGCATTAATTAAGTCTGTTATAACTATTTTAGACGGAACAAAAAATAAGATGTACTCCAATAATATTCTATCGGGGGTATCTAAAATGTCAGCATCTAGATACTCTAAAATGATAGAACAAGTAAAATTTATAAAGGGTTTTCCTATACTTATACCCCCTTTTAAATCACCAAAACTTTCTGCTATTCAACAATGTTTAAAGGTTTTGGGTTTACAAACGGGTTACCAATTATTTCTTCCTGAATTTTCTACTAATACTAATAAAAAAGTTCCAGTTGGTTATATGTATATAACTAAACTGGAGCATATGGCAAATATGAAAATTCATGCACGATCTATTGGGTCATATACAAGTAAGACTTTACAACCACCTGCTGGAAAAGCAAGAGAGGGCGGTCAAAGAATGGGTGAACAAGAAAGTTGGTCACTGCTTTCTAGTAACGCTCCAACAGTATTGTCTGAATTTTTTGGTCCTTTAAGTGATGATATGAAAACCAAACAAGAAATTATATCAGACATAGTAACTGGAGGAGAGGCAAAATTCAGGCAACCAAAAATAAGTCCTTCTCGAGAATTACTAGCAGCTTATTTCACGGGTTTAGGTATAACTGAACAATAGAGGACAAAATGACGATTTCAAAAACTCCAGATAATATTCTTTATAACTCTGAGCCAGATCCTTGGAGAGATGATGATGACATAGGTACATGTGATGAGCAAAAGAAAGGTTTTAGAGATTATTGTATTGCTGAGATTACTAAAGTAATAAAAACTAAAAATTTTAGGAATACTTATCTCTCTTTATTTGATGATATTTTAAGTTATGATATAAAAGAAAGGATTATTTTTGCTGAAAAAGTATTAGAAACTTTCTGTTCTAAATATGGAGTTCAATTTGAGCAAAATATTATTATTCTTTCAGATGATGAGATAAACCAAGTTTTGGATTTAATAAAATTCGTAGAGATTGATTGTGTAGAATCTTTAGCCAAAACTATACATATATTTACTAAAAATGTAAAAACTACTAATTTAAATGATTTATTAGAAACATATAGAATTCCTTTTCTCAAAGAATATTTAAAGTGGTTAAAAGAGAATGATAAAAAAGTGCCTGGTCTCTTTTCATACTTATGTGGGACTTTACAGGCTAGAGAATTACTAGGATTAACATTGGGAATGATAAGTAATAATTGGAGTTATATATTTCCTGAATTACGAAAAATGGAGATATTAGATGAACTTAAAGAATAATGAAAGGAAGGAGGATATTAAAGAATCTAAAGATGTTTTAACTTATATTTTAGAAGCTCTTTCAGAGCAAATATCTTTTGACTTGGACAAAGAATGTATAGGGAGATTTATATTATGCCAGGACCACAAGAAATAATAAGTAGAGAAGCAACTAAAATTCCGGAGCAAGTGTTAACCGAAGAAAAACCCGTAGAGAAAAAAGAGGACTCTAAAGAAAAGGAGTTGGCTAAGAAAGCCGAAGACCTTATGAAAGAAATTAAAGCTAAAGAAAAGCCAAAAAAAGAAACAGTAACCATTAGAAAACTAGGAACTGAAACTACTGTTGATAGAGATTATTTTGTGTCAGTTCAAGAGTCTGCTGATGGCTTAATATTTAACTTTAAAAATGGTATGCATTTAGTTTATACAAATCAACATTTAGACCCTAGTTATAAAGTAAGAGTAGTAGCAGGAGCGAGAATTGACAAAGGGAATATGATAATTGATTTAGATAATCCTACCAAACCTGTCTCTATAGAATTGATTTAATTCTCAGGGTAAAAGTAACCCAATTACACAGAGATAATAAGGGGAGGGGTTTTCTATAAAACTCCTCCCTAATACTCCTTCCTAAAATTTTTAGTTAATCCCTGTTAGTTATATATATTTATTAATGGATAATTAAGTCAGGGTTTTTCGTACATTTTGATTAGATTTTTTCTTTTATCTTTTTTCTTTAGAAAGGGGTAATGTTTTTATGAACATCAGAAAGCTATGTTTTGAAGCTATAATGGCTGAATTACATGGAGAAAGTCAGGGCTTTAGAAAATTTTTACGATCAGGATTTAGAAAAGATGGAACTAAAGAGGATGAGGAAAGATTTGAAATAGCTATGGGTCAACTAAATAAATTTTTAGATACTATAGTAAAATGTGCTTTACAAGATGAAAATGTTTTGGAGAGTAGTGATGGTAAATCAACTGCTGAAGCAGTAATTAATTTTATAAAGGAGATAGAATGGACATTCCCTACTTTTGGAATAGATATAAATAGTGTAGGAAACTCAGGAGGATCTTTTAGTTTTAAACGTATTCCAATACAATAGGGAGAACTATGAAAATTTACATCAAATATATAAAGAGATCCTTAAAAGGGGAAGAGTATATTAATTATGATTTATATATTAGTATAAATAATAAAGAATATGTTCTTCCTCTTTTTCCGTACGGTCGTCCTAATTATGGAGAAGTATTTTTAGTAGATAGCAAACAAGCATGGTTAAAATATGACTATTTTCCAACAGAATACATTGATTGTATAAATGAATTTTTAATAAAGAATTCCAATCAAATAAAACTATCGATATCTAAGAAAAAACCAAATATTCTTAAAGAAATCGTATGTAAATAAAGGATAAATAAATGGAAGAACTACTTTCATTATATGATGAAGAAAACATAGAAAATTTTAGGTATTATATATACTTAATAGATATGAAAAGTGATTCTAAATTTACTAGTTTAAATAAATGGAAAAAATGGAATGTTATAGCTTTTAGTGATTTTTTATTAAGGATGTGTACAAATGTACGGACCGCTGATGCCTGATGATTATTTTTGGAATGACTGGTTTATGTCTGACTATCAATTACATGTAGCCATATGTAAAGATATAGGATATTATATGAGTTATGAATCATGGTGTTTATATCGAGATGAAAGGAAAGTGAGGATATAATTGACCATAAGGACCTTTGATTTTTTACAACCTGATTATTATAGCCATTTGGCTTTCTGTAAAACTAAGATAAAATTTTTAAGTTTAACAATATGGGTTGACGATTTGAAGGAAACAATTTCTAGTTATACTAGGAATTTAACAAAAAGAGGAATTTAGCTATGTATATTAGTTTTAGCGATATTCCTAATTTACTCCACTATCTTCTTTGTAATGATTATACAGGATATCTATTAAGTTGGAAAACCGAGTTATACTTTGCATCAGAAGAAAGGTGGAAAAAAGCTTTTAATATTTTTGTTGCTAAAAACCATGATTCTGATATCTAAAAGGCAAAATAAATGTATGAAGAAATTTATGATATTCCTAGTTTAATAATTCATCTTCTGTATATTGAATATAAGGGATATTTATCAGTCTGGAAAAAGAATGCATACTTTTTTTCAGAAGAAAAGTGGAAAATTCTAAAACATTTTGGAGAGAAAAATGCTAATTCAAGTATCAAAGAGGACAATGTATGAAGCATATTTAGCTTTTATTAAAACTCATTTAATCTACCACTCCAAAAAAACATGGATATTAGTTACTAAGCAATCTCAAGTTTAAAGAAAGGTGGACAAATTAATGGGTATGAATGCTGACGTTCTCTGTATTGGAAAATTTAGAAAAGAAACGGCTAAATATCTAGACTATCCTGAGGAAGATTATAATGATACTAAAGATGATTCAATAGTAACTAGTCACTTATTTAATTGTAATACTGCAGACGCAAGCAGAAAATTAGCTTCTGCCTTGGGCATAGACGATCCATATAATTTTAGTCTACATAGAATTAATTCTATTAAACAAGTGAACCTTAATGACTTAGTAGACTTATCTGAGCAAGTAGGTGAGTGGGATCCATATGAGGAGTATAATCATCTTAGAGTATTATTGGAGAAAGATTTTTTATGTTTGTTTCAACCAAACTATTAATGAAAGATTAATATAACATGAGTATGGAAGAAGATTTAAAAGAATCATTCAGAAAAAATATAATAAAAGTTAGATTTGATTTTTTAGATATTTCTAAAGTTCCTGGTGTATTGGAAAAGATCTATATGTATTACTTATCGAATAGGATATATTTTTCGAGTCATTATTTATCAATTTCTAAATTTTCTACTAGTAGTTACTTTCCTTATCTTTTAGAATTATATTTTTCAAAGATTAATAAACTAGAAGGACTAGTTGACTTTTCTACTACCCATTATTTTGACGATGATGAATATTTTGTAATAGAACTAACTTTTGTTAAAGGAAACGAACTAAATTTAGAAGAGTTTATAAATGTTATTTTAAACTAAGGAGTATATATGAAAATGTATAGATTTGATCAGGCACTAGATAAAAGTATTGAATATCTAACTAAAGTTGCTGGGGTATTGGTAAATGCTCCAGAGTTAACCAGTGATACTGGACTAGTTTTAGTAAAACAATTGGTTGAAAGTTTGAAAGAAATACAAGAAAGAAGAAACCTTTTAATCGAATCTAGTTATGAGGAAATAGCTGCTTTAAAAGACGTTATTGAGAAATGGGAAAATGTACATGAACTTTTTAAGGAAAATTTAGGAACAGAAATTGTTATTTCCAATCCTAAAGGAAAACCTCTAACATCACCTAAAACCGAGTCAAATTTTAGTTTGGAATTTGATGATACTTCTTGCTCATTATGTAATTATATTAAGGGAAATTGCTCTGATTGTTTGATATGTGGAATATATGGTTTAAAGTGTTGGGAAAACGGAACTCCCTGGAAACTATTTGTTGATTATATTTCAGCAAACAACAAGATAAATTTAGGAGTCATTTATAACATTAGATCTATCATTATGTGGTTAAACAAAACTGGAAGTTACCTTATTCCAAAAGTTGAGAAAACTGAGAAAACTGAGAAGGCTAAAAGATTTAAAGGGACTTTAGCTGAAGAAAGAAACTCAGTTGAAAGATCAATACATTTCTTATCAGAATTGTTACTTTTTTATAAGGATTCTAGAATAGCACTTTTAATAATCCCTACATTAAAAATGCTAATGGAAATAAGAAATCCTCTTGGGAAAAGAATTCCTATAACTAATAAAGAAATGAGTGGAATTTTGCATGAGTATATGTATTGGAAAAATATTTCTGATATTCTATACTTAAGTATTGGAAAAAGTTTTAAGATTGATAACTCTGGAACTTTAGAAATAGGAGAAACTAAACTTGATATTTCTACTCCTACACAGAGTCTTTGCAAAGCATATGGTGAAAATTGCAATAATTGTATTATAAGCAAAATTACTGGAAGTATATGTACATGCATGGTAATTTTTAACACATTTCTAAATGGTGTAAATGAAAAGGAGCTGATAACTAGAGATATGGCTTTTTCTATTAAATGTTATTCTCTAAGATTTTTAGATACGGCAAGTATGTGTATTTCCAAGGGGTGAGGATGAGTAGTGTTGATTTTATATGTATGATTTGTAAAAGTTTGGATTTTGAAGGAAAGGGAATAATCTTAAAAGCAAATGTTAGAAATATTACTAACGATAGAGAGGAGGCTATTCAGTTCTTTCGTAATTGTTATACTTTATACCATAGTCGAGGAATGAAGCATTATTCTAATTATAGACCATTGAATGAAGAAAAGATGGTTAATTTTAAAATCCCTCCAAAATGGCCAATCAGAGACAAAAGGAACTTTTTTGAGCATGTCTTTTTCTTTTTTAATCATTTGGGAATATTCTATACATACGATTCTTTTGGTGATTGGATTAATATTAATCCAACTCAGTTTTTCAGAAATTTCCATAAATACCGAGGAATTTTAAGATCGATTGCTTACGATATATTTTGTAGAGTTTGTGTATATGGTAAAGATGAAACCTCATATGATGTGAATATCGCAAATTTATTGAGTGAGTTTCCATTACTTAAATTTCTAGCTTATGAAAGATACCTCTCAAGAAGAAAGGATTATATTCAATTTAAGAAATTTTCTGAAATGGATGATATTGTTTCTTTTGCTAATCTTTGTCTCTATTATGGTTGTGAAAATAGTTTTTCTTCTTTATCAAAAAACTCAGGCATAAGCTTTACTAAGTTTAATTTAAGTTTTTATATAATTTTTCAACTGAGGTATGAGATAGGTAATATTATTACTATGCATACTTATCTCAAAAATTCTAACCATTAACTTAAAGGGGTTTTAAAATGGAAAAAGTTCTAGATTCTAAAACCTTTTGGTTTGATAGAACCAATGTTCATCAAATTCAAGGGGAATGGGAAAAGATAATTTTCTCAACTGAGAAAACGAATCGCTCAGAAGCAGAAAAGTCTGTTTTGAATCTTTATACCCGTTTAGGTAGAGAAAAACCTAAAAATATTATTTGGTGTGATGGTCCTGCTAGTATGAATCTTATTCAAAAGATCATAATAGCTGGTTATCATATAGGAGGGCCATTTAGGTCTTTCTTTAATATCCACCACAATGTTCTTAGAAAAGTAAAGGATGACTATCTTGCAATATTAAATCGATTTACAAATACCCCTATAAAAGATATTTTTCAGGGGTTTGAGATTTCTTATTATGAAAGCGAAAGTAGAACACTCGCTCTACTTATAGAGTCCGCTTGGGAAGAAATCTTAAAATGTCTATATCAGGAAGGGATGAAAACTGACTGTATTAAGTATGTAGTTTCATCGCTTCTTCCTGAGGGTATAGATAATTTTTCCGGAGTTATTAAAAACGGAGAGATTTTCTATAATAGACAAATTGATAGAGCTAATGATGCCTGTAATACAGTTTCTGAATCTGTGGGCAACATTAAAAATTGTCACATATTTTTTGGTCCAGAATTCTTTTTGGAGAAGCAAAGTTATCATTATAATATTATGGTTTCTTCAAGGGTGGCATCTAGTTGGGCGATTGCTCTCGACTATTTTTCCAAAGTTTTTAATCTTCATGATCTTGGTGTGATTTTTCCGAGTTCTATGCTAATAAAAGATTGTTTTTCTTTAATAATGTTTGCTGAATGTGCTTTGGTTTGTGAAAGACCCTCTAATATCTGTAGAGAAAGAGGACTTTTACATTCAGAAACTGGTCCGGCAATAGAGTTTCCTGATGGAACGGAATACTATTGCTATAAGGGTGTAAATGTACCAAAAGATGTGGCTATTAGTTCAGGAAAAGACTTGGATCCAAAACTTTTACTTGCTACCAAAAACTCTGAGGTAAGAAAAGTCATAATTAATAAAATTGGTATGGACAGGATATGTACTGAACTTGAAAATAAAGTTATGGATTCAAGTAATGGGTATGAATTAATATCTTTTAAATGGGAGGATGATGAGTATAGACCATATTTAAAAATGAAAAATCGAACTACTGGGCTAATCCATGTGGAAGGCGTTCCTCCATACATAACGACCGTAAAAGAGGCATTGATATGGAGGAACAATGGATTGCTAAATGAACCTTTAAGTTTAACTTAACCCTTAACTTTCAATTATTATTTTAGGAGAGATTGATGAAAAATATAGCAGGTAGGACTGTAGATGAAGTAAGAAGTTGGTTAGCTGATAAATATGGAGACTATACTGATCCAAAAAGAATTGACGATGTGGTCAAAAGTATCATTTCAGAGATTTATGAGTGGAGATTTAATATAATAACTCATAACCCTGTCTCTGATAAATCCCTGGTCGAAACTCAGATTAAAACGTTTTATAAATACTTGGATCTTAAAGAACCAAAATCCATTGTATGGGTCGGAAGTACCATGCAAGGAGTTACTGGAATTCTTTTAAAATTAAAACCTGAGCAATCTGAAAAGATTATCGAAGCGACTAAAGATTATCCCTTCTTAAGGGATAAAGCGATAGAACTTTCTAAAAAGTTCGATTATCAAATAAAGGATAATCATATTGCTAAAATTATGGACAAAATGGCAGTAGTTCGTGATGCTATGCCTTCCATAAAGTCGACTTCAGGAGGAAATAATCTTCTTTCTATGGTTAGCTCAGCCAATCCCCCATTTGATCGAATCAATACTATGATGGAAGGAATCGTCACAGATTTTGAGGAAAAAGTATTAAAAGGAAATCCCCCAATGTGCATTGAGCACAGATTATATGTTCCAGGAGAAGTCTGTAATCCAGATTTGGAACTTTTTTATGAAACGGTAGTTGCTTTACATGAATTGGGAATAATGAAAGATGTTCCTAAAGAAATATCCCTTATTTCCGATACTATTATTCCTATAATGAGAGGATGTACCGGATGGTGGCCTTTTACTGATTTTGTTTTGGTTTGTGAATTACCTATATCTGTCTCATTTAAGAAAGTTGAAAATCGTTATCTTCTTGATGCTGATGGAAAACCAGCAATTGAATTTTCTGATGGTTTCGGAATATGGATGATAAATGACACGAAAGTTCCTCGAGAAATTGCTGAGACTCCAGCGGACAAATTAGATCCATCAATGTTGGTAAAAATCCGAAATGCTGAAGTAAGGAAGGTTTTTGCGGAAAAGGTTGGAATGGAAAAGATCATCACCGCTTTGAAATCTAAACTTATTGATAGGGAGGAAATTACGACTGGAGATGGAAATAAGCATATATATGAACTTTTAGACTTGGAACTAGGGGACAATCGAAGAAGACCATATTTAAAAATGATTAATCCTTCTACTAATTCCTTTCATGTAGAAGGTGTTCCCCCAGATACAAAGACAGTGAAAGATGCTTTAAAGTGGAGGAATAATGGTTTAAATAGCATACCATTAACACTTAATTAAAAATCTAATATGAACAAACACCAAGTTCGCATCTGTAAAGTATTGAACAAAAAAGTAAATCGGAGAAGGGGGGTGAAAAAATGTAGAATATAAAGAATAAAAAAGATCTTTTAGGAAGTAGAAGTAAATTTTTGGTTAGCGTGTCGACATACTAAGTAAAAAGGAGAAATAGTAATGCAATTTGAAAAAGACGCCGAGTTCCATCAGCAGGGTGATATTCATTTGATCAAAATTAAATCGATTCCTCAAGAAGCGAGAAGACTTTCCGTCCCACCTACCGGTTTTATTCTTGCTGAAGGTGAGGCAACTGGTCACAAGCACGTCTTGACGTGTCTTGATAACGGAGTAGCACTTGCAGAACCAGGAACTGAAACTCCCTCCAAAGAGAAAATTGGAGAAGGGATTGAGGTTTTTGAGCATAATGGTACGCTTTTTGTGAAAACTTCCGTTCCCACAAAAGTGACCCACCAGGAACATGGAACTACCTTGGTCGATCCTGGTATTTACCAGGTTGGTCATGTTCAAGAATATGATCACTTTCAGGAAGAGGCTCGTAGAGTCGCTGACTAAAAGTTGACAAAAAATCTATTTTAAGAAAGGGGGTGTTGTCTCCTCTCCCCCTTCTGTGAGTAGTAGTCTGGGAGGGGGAGAGGACTACCTATAAAGCATTCTTTTAAGAAGGAAAAATTATGGATACGATGCGTGAAGAAGTAATGAAAATTATAAGTAAGAAACTTGATTCTTCAAATATTGAATTAAATATAAGCAATCTAGCTTTTATGAAAAGTTCTAGTTTTATGAATTATATGTATACTTATTATCTATCATCTCATAAAAATAACAACTTTTTTCGTTTATGTGATATGAAAGAGGATTGTACTACAGGATTTCATTATCTACATTGTACCCTTAGACTTTTAGGATTTAAAGCCTTCACAAATACCTCACCCATATCTCTACAATTAGTTGGAAGAATTGAAGCAAAAAAATCTTTTATTTATATTAATTGGACTGAGGGAGAAAAGGGAAATTTAGACGATATGATAATGAGAATTTTAGATGTGAAGAATGTGAAAGGAACCATTTACTAAGGAAATTTTATGTTAGAAGATAGAATATTGAACATACATATTTCTGATTTTCTCAAAGATGAAAAAACAAAAGAAAAGATTTATAAGTTCTATTTAGTATCCAAATCGTTAACATATGGTTATTGTCTTCATTCTGCCCAGTTTTTAAGACTCAGATCTTTACTTTTTACTGATACTTGTTATCTAATTTTAATTAGTCTTATTCATGCTTATTGTGTCAATTTGGATGATAGATATATAGATATAAAGAAATACACTATTGATAGATCGGGGATAGGAAATTTTATGGGTTTTAAAATTGAGTATTCTAGTGTTTTTGAAATAAATAAGAATACTCTTTTGGCTTACGTAAAAAATATGAGTCTTCCTAATCAAGATGTAGCCTATAGTTTTTACTTAACATTTTTATGTCCAATAATTTAATGAATAGGAAATGTATAATTTGTGGACTCGAAATTTCTAAATGTATGGGATTTGTGTTGGCTCGGGATTGGCTAAAGTTAAAAAATGGAAAAACTGAAGTCCGAGAAATATGCGGAAAATGTGTTTTAAAGATTACTTTTAAAGAGTTGAAATATTATTGTAATAATAAATAAAGTATATATATAAATTACTGAGTGGATAAATTGGTTGTTAGATTTTTTAGGTAAGTTTTTAATTATTTTTTCTACTTAATTTAGTAGTTTTTTCTAGGATTGTATGAACATAATTTTAAATGACTTATTTTGTCGAAAAGGAGGAATATCGAATGACTGAAGAAAAGAAAAAGGAAACCCAATTACATGAAGTTCTGGCAGTGGAAAGACAAAAGGAAACTCATGCAAATAAAATTTTGGATGAGGCTAAAAAGACCTTTAAAGATAAAGGTCATCTCTTTGAGGGTCACTATCGAAAACTTGACATGTATACCGAAGAGGAGATAACTGATAAGAGTATTCTCCAACGTCAACCTGCTGAGGACGAAGAGAGACAGGAATTAGGAACTACTGTCTCTGAAAAACTTGACTATATCGAAAAGGCCCTTGAGGGATTTTTTGATGTAGAATTCCAAAAAGAAAAGACAAATCAGTTGGCTAAAGCTGACATAATTGTAAGTGGGAAAATTTTGGCTAGAGATATCCCCGCTACATATCTTCTCTTTCTGGAAAGGGAATTAGCAAGAATTAGGGGTGTTTATGATGCAATTCCTACTTTGGATATTACCGTTGCCTGGGAACCAGATACTTCTTTGGGTCGGAAAGGTGCTATGAGGGCAAAATTTCCTATAATCACTGGGAAAACTACTAAAATTATAAGACCTATAATTTTAGCAGAGGCCACCGATAAACACCCCGCCCAAGTTAAAGCGATTGATGAGTCAGTTGAAGTTGGTAAATATACTAAAACTGTTTGGTCGGGTCGAGTCACTCCTGCTATTAAATCGGAGATCCTGGCAAGAATCGACCTTCTTCTTGAATGTGTTAAGAAAGCAAGGACTCGAGCAAATCATCAGGAAGTCATTGGAAAAGATGGCATCGGAAAAACCATTTTCAATTACCTCAATCTTGGAGAACTAAAAGATTCTTAAACCTCACAAAATCATGTTAGAAAGGGGGAGATAACTAAAAAAGAGGAGAAACGATGGAAACTAAATTTTTCCAGAAGAAAGAGGCATCTGAAGCTCTTGGGATTAATGGTAGGCGTTTTAAATATATATGTGATTTAATTAATTTAAAACCACCAAAGAATTCTAAGAGTTATCCTTGGCAAACTATTGTTAAAGTAGCAATTGCTGAGATATTACTTAATTGGAAGTTTAAAGTTTCTGAAATTCTAGACTGCTTTGAAAAAGTAGAGAAAGACTATACTTATTTCTTTACTCAAACTATTGAGAAAAGGAAAAGAAAGAGAATAAATGATCTTTTATTTTTCTATGTTATTCAACCTTTTTCAAAGCATAAATTATCTATGATTGCATCATTTGAGGACTTTCCAAAGAAAGGTGAACAATTGGAAATCACCGAAGATGAGGGTAAAACCATTATTTCTACATATACCTTAGATATTACTAGAATCAAAGAATTGGTTTTTGAAAGACTTAGTTTATAAAAGTAAGATTTGCCATTAGTTTTATCCTTATACTTATCCTTATTTTAAAACTGGCATCTCTATTCTGAGTAAAATGATAAAACTCAGAAATTAGAGAACTTATCCTATTGAATGGCACAGCTTAACTATTAGGAATGTTTAGTTTAGTAAGTTTTAGCAGAAAAACGGCTTTGTGTCGTGGGTTCGAATCCCATCTCGCCCTCCAAAAAAAGTTTTTACGAAAGTCCTTCGGACTAATTTAATATTAAATATATATAGTAATTTTATTATTGAAAATAAAAGGGCGAGTAGCTCAGTGGTAGAGCAAAAGCGTTATTCTAACTTCTGCTAGTTACTGAAAAACTAAAATGACCTAGGATAATGATAATTCGATAGCAAATTGGATTATGTATCCACCTTGAGGGGGGCGGCAAAGGATAGCAACCGCCTCCCTCTTTTTTATCTATTTTTAAGTTTTTTAGGTTAGGAGAAAAAAAATCGAACTAATGAAAGGTGCTCTAATGAGGACTAATGTGAGATCATATAATTATTGGTGGTACTTAAGAGCCAAAATTTCTAACTTTTTTAGAAAATTAGAAGTAAAATTTCCTAAGCTAAAGAAATTATTTAATTTTCTTTCTCCAAAAACTGATTTACAGGAAGAAAAGTTTCCAGTCACAGGAAAAGGAGAAGTTAGCGTTTATGTGCAATATGGAATAATTTTTTTAGTAAAAGAAGAAACTAATGAAGTTATTACTATAAAACCCAATGTAAAAAATCATGGAGTAGTTCTTTCGCTTTATGATAGAGATGGCTATAGAGTAGTTGGGAATTGCATAAGTTTTAATTGGTTTAAGAAAAATTTAATAACTCAGAGAAGGAGGTTAGACAAAGGAACTGGATATAAACCACCTAGAAAACCAAGGAAAAAACAATGAAAGAATTAAAGTTTCTTTTAAGAGCTTTTATTTCTAAGCCCAATAGAAAGGGATTATTTGCTTTCATAATATTATTCCAATTCTTTTTAGGGTTTCTTAAATATTCTATGGAAACGGGGTGTGTTTATTTTGCTCCTGTAATGATAGTAGTTTTGCCTTATTTCTTTCTTTCTACTATAGTAAAAGTAAAAGATGATGTTGAATTTTATCTTGTTTTAATAAACGTATTATTACTTATCTACATTTTAGTTATACCTATAAGTATAGCAAGAACAATGGGAGGTAAATGTCCTTTTTTACTTTATTTAGTTTCAGCTAGTTTTGGATTTTATGTTGCCTTGGGATATATTAAAGAAATAGCAGACATGATAATAAGTTTTAAACATTATCTAAATGAACAGACCAAGAAAAGTAAGGAGAAGAAGAAGGAATAAATATGAGCAAAAATGCTTTTAAATCAATATTAGTTGATCGAATTTATAACTCAAAACTAATACTTTTAGTTTTAATCATTAATCTTTTATTTCCTGTAATTTTAGGAACTCCTAATTTTTTTGATTTCTCTTGTAGCTTTATAACAAGTATCTATATGATGGCAATAATAATTTTTAAAGAAATATTCATCAGCAAAAGATCTGCAACTTATAAGATTATTTTCGCTATGGCAACTGGAGTTTTTGTGGCTTTAGATGAACCGTTTCTGAGTAGTTATATATTTTATATTTTTCATAGGACTATAGTTGCTGTAATTTATGCCTATATGATAACTGAAATAATTCAATGGATATCATATTCTAAAGGTTATATAGAATATTGTAATGAAAAAAATATCTTTGTGTGAGGTGGCGTATTATGGACCTAATAAGAAGTTCAGGATTATTGATTCCTTTAAATGAATTTAGATTCCATCCTTCTTGTATTCACGTAAAAGGTCACCTCACAAGGACATTTAAGGATTACAATAGCGAGGAATCTACTATTACTTTTCGGTTTTATATTCAATCGGATAAGTATTTAGTAGTTCCTCGCTTTTTTCCGTTCCAGAATTATTTTTCTCAATTTTTCCATATTACTGATAAAAGAGAAGATGGAAAAGATGTGAATATAAGATATTCAATAAAACCAAAGGATGATTTCCAAGAAGAGTGTTTATCTTGGTTCTCTAGAAATTCTAGAGGAATTTTACATGCTGGAACAGGAAGTGGAAAAACTATAATGGCTATCAAAACAATTTGCGATAAAGGTAAAAAGGCCATTATTTTTGTCCATAAAGTTAGTTTAGTTAAGCAATGGTATGAGAGATTTGAAAGTTTTACCGATGTAGTATCTAAAAATAATATATCTATCCTTAAATCTGAAAGTTATGAGAAAGATTTACTGAAAGATATCATTATAACTACAAATCAAACTTTTCTTTCTTTGGTTAAAAGAAAAAGATATGACTTTCTTAAAGTTCTTAGAAACTCTGGTATTGGAACTTTATTTGGAGATGAAGTTCACACAACGGTAGGTGCTCCAAGTTTTAGTTTATGCTCTCTTTACGTTTCTGCTAAAAATACTTTTGGTTTAACAGCAACTCCATATAGATATGACGGATGTCATGATGTGATAAAATATCATTTAGGAGAAATATACAAACCAACTTTACAACCATCAACTATGAAACCAAAAATTATGGTTATATTTTTTGACCATAGAGTTGCTTATGGAAAAACTGAGTATTATATCTATTGGCAAGGAAAATTTAGTAGAAGTAGATATTTAAATATGATGTATAAAAGTGATGCTTACATCAATTTATGTCTTACTCTAATAAGAAGAGCCGTGAACAATAATCGCTATATGTTATTTCTTCACGATAGAATAAGGACTTTAGAAAAACTAATAGATATGGCTGAAATTAATGAAGAAAATGTTGGGAGATTTTACAGAAGTGCTCCACTAAACGAAACTGAAAAACCTTTCATTTTTGCTACTCCTGGAAAATGTAGAGATGGAATTGATATTCCTCCATGTGATTTATTAATAATGGGGAATTCTATCGGGAATGCTGAGCAAGCTATTGGGAGAATAGTAAGAGAGATGAAAGGAAAAGAACAACCAATAGTAATAGATTTGGTTGATACTGGTTGCGAAGATATGTTGAATAGATATTCAAGTAGAAGAAATTTATATGATCGAGAGAGTTGGGAAGTTGAAGAATATGAATTTAATGAAAACAATCAATTGGTTATGAGGTGATAAAGTGAAAAGAAATTATAAATTTAATCAATTTAATTATTTTGAATTTACCACTAATGGCTTAGTAGAAAGACCCTTTAAGAGCATGAAAGAATTTGAACTGGGATATTGCCATTATATAGCTAGGTGTAAAATAGACGCGTTTTTAAAGAAAATGGATATCATACGAGGTTATTATTCTACTCATATATTGGATGGGAACAAGAATGATACAAAAGTTTTATAATAATGATATATATGAGGCAGCATATTTATGTTGGTTGGCAGAATCAAAAACACGAAAATTCTTGAAGAAAAGAGATGTTATACATAATTATTTGATTTTCAATCAAGATTTACATCTGGAAGAAAAAATATATGAAGCATATCGAAAACTCACTATAGAAAAACCGATTCCTTATGAGAAAGAAGTATATGACTCAGCATATTTATGTTATATAGCAAGGAGTAAAGTAAAAGTATTCTTAAAGAAAGAAGAACTTATAACTAATTATTTAGTTTTCAATAAACAACTACATTTAAGTGAAAAAATTAACGCTACATGTAGAAAACTCATTGAGGTAATACGATGATAGAAGGACTTAAATTTGAGTTAACTAGAATTAGTCTAATATATGCTATTCACGAAAAAGACTTCTCCCATGAGAAATATAAAAATTTAAGCAGAGATGAAATTATCTATTTAACTTATTTATCCAAAAGAAAAATAGTTTGGAATTTCTTACCTGAACAAATGCCTACAAATATTTCAGATTGGTGACTATAAAATGGACTTTGAAACTATAGATTTTGAATTTCGAAAGTTTATAAGTTGTTATATTGATTTAAATAGATATCTCAAAACTATTGGATATATAAAATCTTTTTCTTGGTTTGATATGACCTACTTAATATATCTTTCTAGAAGAAAAAGAAGAGAGTCTATTTTAAAAATAAGTATATTAAAAGAATTATTAACTCGATACGGGTTTGAGAGTGAATATGGAAGAGTAGGAAAAAAGGAAGGGACTTATATAATCGGACCATACAGACTTTTATACAGGTAAGTTGAAAATGGAAAATAAAGATATAGAAGTTGAATTGCTAAATTTTAGATTTTGTGCTCTTCATTTAAGAACATTTCCTAACGATTATAACATATTAAGTGAATTTTTAGCTACTTATTTAGTTTATATTGGTAAAGGAAAAATGCGAGAGACCTATTTAACTATAAGAGTTATACTAAAAAAATTTATTGACAAAGATCTTTATGACATAGGAGATATGCAAGAAATCAAACAATTACTTATTCGAGAAGGTTATCAAAATATAATTTAGTGGAGAGTAGAGATAATTAAGTTTAAAAAAGCGGGGACAAGTAAAAAATGTTAATTTCTTTATGTGAGTTATCTGGGATGATAGCAAATGTAGCAATCGAAAATCATGAGCACGATTATGCCTATAAAAGATGTCTTTTACTAATACAAAAATTTGGACCATTCGCTCAAGTCGATTGGGACACAGCTATAAAGGTATTATATGCTGAAGTCAAAAATGAGGAAAAGAAAAAGAAGTCTTTATTATGATGATGGATGCCCATTCTGTAGTTCTTCAATAGGAGTAAGTATAATTGATATAGTCGAAGGAAATATAACTGTTCATCGATGTGGTTCTATATTTGATGATAAAGGAAATCTTTTATATAGAGGAGGTGATTGCCTTAGATTAGCATGGAAACATATGTCTTCTTTAATGCCTATATATATTGAGAATTTTCCTAAAGCATGCCCAATATGTGGAGATGATAGAAAGGGGGTCTTTGGGTTATATTGTGCAGTTTATGCCTGTGGTTCTGTTTTTAATGAAATACTTCAATGTATTAGAAGAGGAAAAATATGTATTAAAGATAATTAGGAGAGAAAAAAATGCTAAGTGCTTTATATGAATCAACTAATGGAATAGCTTATGCCCCAACATTAGTTAGAAACCTTAGGTTAGGAAAGTTAGATAAAGATGATGTTTCTAATATATTTGTATGTAGAAAATGTGGACAAGTTGTTTCTTTATATGAAAACGGAAGCATCCCTGTTTTTAGACACTCCAAGTTAGAAGAACCAAGATGTTTATATGGACATTCATTTCACAGAAATTTTACACCCACAAAATTTGGTCTGCTAAATTCTTTATCTAAACGTCAAGAAGTAAAAAATTTAGACGTAGAAAAAATAATAGATGGAGAAATAGCAGATATTTATTTTGAGCTTAAAGATGAGTTTAAAATAGCTATATTATTAACTTATCCTAAGATTCATGTAAAAGACATCACAAGGACTTATATTCATTTTTCAAAAAGAGATATTTACTGCCTTTATATCCTTCCTTGGGATCCTCCTTATTTTAAAGTCAAGTATTTAAAAGATTGGGAAATTTATCTCCACGCTATGTATTTTAGTAGACTTTACTATTATTATGGAGAAGATATGGTTCGTCCTGTAAACCATAAATCTCTAACTTTCATGGATTATTCTTATGGGAAAAAGAAATTGATATCAAAATGTATAGCACATGAAGAAATTAGTATAATAGACAATTTTCACGTTAAAGATATCAAAAGAGGATTTAAGGATATATTTCCGGGTAAAATATTCATAGATCATTTAGAAAACAATTGGTATGAGCCATATTCTAAAATGAATAAGAATAGATTTATTAAACCAGGAACACAAGGAAATTACGTTCTTAAAGTAATAGATGATGAAGATTTAGAAATACTACCAAGAACATTGAAGAAGTATAAATCGAGCAAGAATCCAAAGAAAGGAAAGAAAGATGAGTAAATTTATAAATATAGGAAATATAACTGTTGATATTACGGGTTCTATTATTTTATTTGATCCATGCTGTATTGAGATAGATCTACCAAATGAAAAATCAATAACGGTTTATACTGATGGAGAAAAAGCAAAACTATGTCCAAATTGGGAGTTGCGCTATTTGGGTGTAGGTGAAAAAGAAGCAGAGGAAAAGGTAGATATGGGCGAATATAATAATATAGCAGTATATGTAGTCGAAGCCGAATTTGAAATATTGACAAAATTTATAAATAAGGATTTAGCTAAAGTTTCATTTGACATAAGGGAGTAACTATGAGAATGTGGATGGTGAATCCTGAGTTTCTCTGCAGAAGACATCTTTTGGGGGAACATGTGGAATGTCATATGTTTGTCGGTACTTTAAATAAGAAAAAAAGTGTCCGGGGTTATCTTAAAAATAAACTTTTAGAGATTCATAATTTAAGAAAACGTCACGACGCTTTAGTAAAAGAAATGGAGAAGAGGGGAATGAAGCATAAATCCCCTCTTCCTGATTTTGATTGTTATGAGTGTGGTGAAGTCGATGTCAACGAAAATGAAGAAGAACTTAATAGGAGGTGTCCGTTTTGTCGAAGGAGAATGGAGAGAATAAGGGAAGAAAAGAGGCATTAGAAAAAGTTCGAAAACTTTTAGCATTATCTAAAAGTAATAACGAAAATGAAGCAGCTATAGCTGCTCAAAAAGCAAAAAGTATTTTGCTTAAATATGATTTGAGTATGACGGATATTGAAATAACTGAAGAAAAAGTAATCGATCATATTATAGAAACTAACTCAAAAGTATTTCATGAATGGAAAGCGGTATTATCACAAGATGTAGCTAAATATATGTATTGTGATTCATATTATAGTAGACATCGAATAGATGGAGTGACTATTACTTTTATAGGAACAAAAGTTGACACAACTGTAGCAGAGTATACTTTTCGGTATTTAGTAAGAGAAATAGAAAGTTTATCTGAGAAAAAAAGACAAGAGTTGCCAAAATTTTATAAAAGCGGGCATGTGAGGAGATATCTAAATTCTTACCGGGTTGGATTAGTAATGGGATTATCAAATTTACTTAAAAGACAAGAAAAAACTGAAACGAAAACTTCATCTGAGAGAGACTTAATGATTATTGATAATAAAAAATTAAAAGTGCAAGAAGAAATGAAAAGAAGGAAAATAAGGTTAGTAGCATCAAACTCGAATGTGAATTTAGGAGCTTTCTTAGAGGGAAAAACTGATTCTTCTAATATTAACCTCAGAAAAGGGATAGAGAAAGCTAATTCTAAAGGAATTGAAAATTGGAAGTGACTAATAGGAGAAAATTTTTATGCCAAAAAAAGATATAGTAATTCACGCAGTTCCTGAGGAGGAAATTGAATTTCCTCTATATAATGTTCATTCTCACGGAATGGAAAAATTTGGATATCCAAATTTAGTTATCTTTTGTAGTGGGGGATTGATCTATGAAGCAGCAAAACTAATTAATATAATTCAATCATGGATAGCTAGTGGCCCAAAGTTAATTAATCCTGGAGATTTAGAAAATCATAGATTAAATATAGATGGATATCCTCCAGTTAAATTTTTACCTGTTGAAAATTTTGGGGAAAGTTGTATGGTCGTGGATACTCAATTTGAATGTTCTTTATGTTTATCTAAGAACGATGTGGAACCAAAAGATGTGGAATTTCCCGAAGTAAGAAAGTTAACTTTACTAAAATCTACTGAAAAAGAAAAAAACTAATTACTAAAATTAATAAGTGACTAAACTATATATATAAATTTATAGTAATTTAAAAGAGTGGCATTTCTTGGTATTATAAAAAGGAGTTTAGTCATGAAAAATTTTGTTAGTAAATTTAAACATGTAATGCTTGCTTCTCCTCCGTTATATGATCCACCTACTGTTTTCTATAGAACTGAATGTCAATGCATGAGTCAGGATCACCAAATTACTTTAGAGATTGAATATGATAAGGTGGTAAACAAAGTTAATATGCATTTATATTTTAACACTGGATATTTCGAACCTTACTTCTACGGTGACTCATATGGAATCTTGACTAAGATAATTGGAAAGTTAAAAAATTATATAGGTAGAATTAAAGCAAGTATAAAATTACTTTTTACGGGGCATTTAGTAAGAGAAGACTGTTTTACTTTCATAGATGAGAATCACATTAAACAATTTGTGGAAGCAGTTCAGGAAGGAGTTAACTTTTGTAAAAAGGAGGGAAACAGTGGACGAAGAGGAACGGCAAGTAGATGACAAAATTTTTGAATTAGCAACTTCTAGTCTTTTCGACCAAATAGTTACTAGAATTAAGGAGAAAAGTTTAAAACTACCAATAGTTCTATTTAAAACAAAAAGTGGAAATAAAGTGGAATGGAGATCATTTACAGGAAATCTAGATATAAAAATTGCTGAAAAGGTTTTAAATGATCACTTGAGAATGTTAGAAGAAGAAGATGATCTAGAATTTGTTTGCTTTACTTCATTTGGGAGCAGTAAAAAAGATTTAGGAAAGGTCACATTTCCTGATAGAAAAGATGTCATTATCTCAGAAATTAGAGAACATTTAGGAAGGAGAACTGTGAAGGTCCAAAATGTTACAATTGACGATAATGATGAAATCGTTAGTTTTGGGGAGGATATTTACGAAGAGTTAAATTTTAAATTTTCTGTGTTATCGGGAATTTTTGGATTTTAACCTTTCAAAAAATAAGAGGCAAAAGTTATGTTAAAAGAGTTATGTACGTCAATGCTTGAAGAAGAAATACAATCATCTTTGACTTCAAATGGGATGATAGAACCAAAGATTGTGGCAATGAAAAGCGGAGGGAAAAAACAGGTAGTAAGATTCAACCCAAAGTTCGAACCGCATATTGTCGGTTTTAATTTTTGGTTGAAATCTTTATTCGACAAAGGGAATTTGGAGTGGGTAGTTACTATATCTGAAGAATTTCTCACAGATGAAGACGGAAACGTTCTTCTTATCGAAGGTAGAGGAAAAGGTGAAGAAAGTGTTATTCTCTATACCAAAAAGCATGTTGGGGGAAATACAAAATTCACTGATATCTCTGAGATAAAAGATAGAGAACTTGAAAATAAGACTTTTTCTTTGGTTTTATCTGGGGTTTTTGAAGAAGGATTTTTAGAAAACTGGGAAACTATTAATGCTTTCTAAAGTTATAAATGAGGGGGAGAGAGAAATCTCTCCCCCACATAAACGGAGAAAAATAATGGATTTTAAAGAGTTATGTATGGGGTTTATGGAAACTGCTATAAAAAAAGCAGAGAAAGAAGAAGTCCCTCCTACTCTATTTTATAAGGAACTTGGTCGCAATACTCCGATAGGAGTTCCTTATAATCCAAGGGATAGGGGTCAAGTAAAAGTTATAAATACTGTTTTACGACGAATGGACTCAGAGGGGAAACTTGAATGGGTAATAAATGTATGTGAAGCATTTATGGTGCAAAGGCCTATAGAACAAAAGGATGAGGATTTAGTACCAAGTGAATGTCCAGATAGAGAAGAAAGTTTAATAGTCATGGGAATATCTAGATTAGAAACATGTAACATAATGTCTAAGATAGAAATAAAAGAAGGAGGAGAAAGAATTATAGGAAAAGCAACTTTTATGAATTTTGAAGTAGTAAAAAATTTACCTGTTTTTTCAGGACTTTTCTCACAAACTATTCACTGAGAAAAATCTTTGAGTCCTATAAGTGGGGGTGGTTAATATGAACTAACTAAAAAGGAGGATACCTAATATGAAACTTAAAAAATTAACCATTATCTATGTTAAAAGAAAGGAAATTGTAAATGTCAGAATTCAATCTTGAAGGACTTGAAGAGCAGGCTAATTCCGCCCCTACTGGATCACAAAATGAACCGGTCGCTGCAGAAGATGAAATGTTTCATTGTATTTATATTTCAGGGAATTCTAGAATTGATGAATCAACTGGTGTTACTATCATACCGGAAAAACTCCAAATACGAGGATTTCAAAATAATCTCTCAGAAGTCTATATGATTATCACTAATTATAAACACGTTCGAGTTAAAGAAGAATCAGATGGAAAAGGGGGAAGCAAACCAACTTGTTTTTCCTATGAAAAGAGTTTCCCTTATCGAGGAACTTCTGGGAATGTTTGTCCAAAGAATTCAGCAGAACGTGAAAAAGTACCATTTTGTAAACCATGTAGATCTCATTATATCGTTGCTGGAGTTTTGACGGATGAAAACGGAACACCAATTAAAAACCCGAACAAAGATAATAGTCTAGTTTTTGTATTTCTAAAAGGAAAAGGAATGAAATACGGAAATGTTTCTGACTATTTAACCGAATTATATAAAGCAGAATTTCAACCTCTTATTCTTAGTGATCCTGCGGAGAAAGAAAAAGAAAAGAAATTAATAAATAATAAAAGAGTTATTACGAAAATTACTATTACTGAACAGATGTCACAAAGATTTGGAAAAAAGAAAGTTTTTAAGTTGGAACGATCAAAAGAATTACCAATAGATACAGTAAAGAAATTGGTGCATTTATCTATCAAATTAGTCCCAGAATTTAATAAGAAATTTGATTGGTCGATTGGTGGGCTTAGTAGCGGAAAATCATATTCTGAAGATGATGGAGATCAATATCAATCCCAGCAATCGAACCAAAACGAATCTACTTTACCGTGGGACGATGGAGACAGTGGAGAAGTGAGTGAACAGTCAAATGATCAATCAAATGATCAGTCGGGTGATTTTGGTGATTTCACTGTCTTCTAAATAAGTCAACGTGTGTGGGATCTCCCATTGGAGTAAATAAATATACCTGCCTATGTTTATAACCCCATCCCGAAATGGGAGATCCCTCATTTTTTTGTTTTATTAAATATTACAACGACTTATACTTAGAGGAATTTAATATGAGTGAAACTTATACTGCTAAAGATGTAACTGTTATGAGTGAATTAGATCACATAAGACTTAATCCTGGAGTTTATATTAGTTCCACAGAAACACCTACACATTTAGTAGAAGAAGCATTAGATAATGCTTTAGATGAGGCATTTCCTGGCTATTGTAATATAATAGTTGTCCAAATTGATACAAAAACTAAGAAATGTGTTATCATGGATAATGGTCGGGGAATACCTATAGAAAATGATACACCTAAATTAATTTGTACTAAATTATTTTCTGGATCTAAATTTAAAAATACTAAAAAAGTTTATAAAATTTGTACTGGATTAAATGGAATTGGATTAGTAGCAGTAAATGCTTTATCCACAGAAATGCGACTTGATGTATGTAGAGATAATAAACACGTTTCATATTTATTTAGAAAAGGAATTGAAATAGAGAAAACTGAAGAATCTTTACCTACTGAAAAAAGACCTTTTTCCACAAGAATAGAATTTCTTCCTGATAAGGAAATTTTTCATACTCTCCAAGTGAATATAGAAAGAATAAGAAATAGATTAGATATAGCAGCTATGACTTTACCTAAATTAAATATAGTTTTAATAATCGATGGAAAGAAAGAAATTATTAAAGTAAATGAAGAAAAGTTTTTTGAGAAGTATTGTTTATCGACTTCAGACAATGGTCATAGTCAAATAATTAGAATTAAAAGTACTAGTGGAATACAAAGTATGGATATTAAGTTCTGCTATTCCATGGATGGTATTATAAGTCAAAAAATAATGAGTTCTGTCAATCTTCTTCCCGTTGAGGGAGGAGGAACCCATGTCTCATTATTTTATGATATCCTCAAAGATATTTTTTCCAACTTTAGTAAGAAAAAAAGTAAACCTTTCCAGCCACAAGATGCTCTCATTGGATTACGAGCATTTTTAAGTCTTACTCTTGAAAAACCAGAGTTTTCTAGTGCTGCAAAAGAAAAATTAAGTAATAGGAAAGATCACTTATCTAAGTTATTTTTAGAATTTAAAACCAAGCTAGAAAGATTCTTAAATGAAAATCCGAAATTATTAGACTCTTTATTAGACTTTTTCTATGAATATCGGATGAGATTGAAAGGTAAAAAATTTAGTAGAGAAACCAAAGGGAAAAGATCATCTGTAAAGTTAACTAAATTAAGAGATTGCTCTTCGATGCATGGAGAGTTATTTATATGTGAAGGTGATTCTGCTGCAGGTTCATTGATAGATTGTAGAAATCCAGAAATTCACGCAGTTATGCCATTAAAAGGAAAAATTCCATCAGTAGTAACTAAAAAAGATATTCTTCAGAATAAAGAAATATCTGAGATTATCACTGCTTTTGGAACTGGAGTAGGAAAAGATTTTGATATATCTAAACTTCGTTATGATAAGATTATTATTACCACCGACTCTGATCCTGATGGTTGGCATATAGCATGTTTAATAATTATGGATTTAGCAATCATAGTTCCTGAGATTATTAAATCAGGAAGACTTTATTTATGTAAAACTCCTCTTTATGGACTGGTCAAGAACAAAACCTTTAAAGCCCTCTGGACCGATGAAGAAGTTAAGGAAGAAAGAAATAAAGGTCAACAAGTTACTAGGTTTAAAGGAATAGGTGAGTTTTCACCTTGGCAACTTAAAATATGTGTTATTGGAAATGAAAGGAAATTAATTCCCATAAAATTCACTACTCATTTGAAAGAACTAGTTAATCTTTTTTCTAACTCTGCTTATAAAAGGAGTCTTCTAAATGATACGTTTATATTAAAATAGGAGACATGATGACTAGGTATGAACATTCTCAAGATTTACAAGAATGGATAAAAGGATTATATTATTCAGATATCATAGACAAAATTATTTCATTGAATCCACAAAAATATGCTGAATTAGGTGAAAGAATCATAGTTTATAAAAGGTATAATTTAAAAAAGAAGTTAAAAGATGTAAGATATCAATTTATTGTAAGCATTCTAAATGATTTAAATCTAAGATTAGTATATTATAGTAAATTGATTAGGAAATGCTATGCTTATAATAATAGAAATATCGGATTGGAGTTAGATGCTAAAATAATAGAATTGGATAACTATCATAAAGATATCAATACAAAACTTTTAAGAGGAGTTCCTGATAATTTAATAAGTAAGATGTATATACTAAACCAAAGATTGGCAGGAGACGATAGAATATGTTTTGAGATAAAAAGAAAATTATTAAGTATTGTTTATATTTATTCTTACGACATAACTGTAACTAAAGCCAATTTTATAGAATTAGAAAATTTATTAAGATTTATGAATACTAAAATGGAATATATTGAATTACTATTCTAATGTGTGGGGTGGATATGTTTAAACAGAAGTACAGAAAATACTTAGCTAGTCAAAAAAAGAATTTAGAATTTGAACCCAAAATAACTTTATTTTTCTATTTTCTAAATGAGTATCTTAAACGTTCTATTCTTATCACTTTTGCATTAACCTTTGGAATTGTATTATTTAATATACTGTTTGTTGTTGAAAGGGATGTTGATTTCATTTTTATGTTTGTATGCATAATTATTATAGACTGGTTATTTGTTATATATGATTCGCTAGGTAGTCAAATATTGAATAAGGATATTATATGTTTAAGAAACGATATAGAAAATACTTAGCTTATAGTAAGAAGTTCATCAGGTTTGAGAATAAAAGAATTCGAGACCTTAAATATCTAAAACTAATATGTTCGTCTATTACAACCATGTTAATTTTTTTAGGAACATTAGTAACATGTGCTTTTATTTTCAGTCAAAGTGATAGTAAATTAATTCAGGTAGCTTCTGGATATCTAACTATTTCAGCTTTAGCTTTTTTATTTGTAAGACTTGTTTTTAGAAAAGTCAATTAATAAGGAAAAAAGAATGCTAGATATAAAAATAATACCGAATGATCAATGTATAAATGAATTGAAAGAATTAATGAGTAAATGGAGGAGTGAAGGAAATGAGGATATGGCAGACACAGTGGAAAGGGTAGATGAAGGAATTTCTATTTATGAATTATTAGTTGATGTTAAATTTGAAAAAAGGAGACCTTAATGGATCGATTAGTCCCCAGATTTTATAAAGGTTATGGAGATTATGTAAATAGCCTTAGAATGCTTCCATTAGACAAAGATGGTTTAATTCCTGCAGAAAGGAGAGTTTTAGTAACTACATACCAAATAGCAAGAGAAAGATTTGTAAAATCTCAAAAAGTAGTAGGAAACACTTTAGCAACTTGGCATCCACATGGTGATTGTTACTCTACTTTAGTCCAAATGGTAAAACAAGGTTTTGTAGAAGGTCAAGGAAATTGGGGAAGTAATGTAGGAATTGAGCCAACTAAAGAAGCAGCCTTTAGGTATACTGAATGTAAAAGTTCTAAATTTCTAAATGATATTATGAATCTAATCAAACACGTTCCTTGGGACAATGTTGAAACAGATGATAAAGAACCATTATATATCCCTACTATATTTCCTTTATGTTTAGTAGGATTATCTGAATCAACACAATATAAAACAGGAATAGCTTTTGGTTATAGGTGTTTATGTCCATGTTACTCAGTTTCAGATTTATATGATAGGTTGTTATTTTTATTAGGAAAAAAAGAAAAGAAAATAATTAAACCTGTAACTGATTGTACTATTCTTTCTACTGACTCTGAATTAGAAGACCTTTTAACTAAAGGAAAGGCAAGTATAACTTTTAGAGGAAAAGTAGAGGTTGATAAAGTCAATTGTAAAGTAGTTTTAAAGTCAATTCCATATGGAAGAAGATTCTCTTCTTTCTTTACTGGAAAAGCTGATAAAAAGAAAGATTTAGCAGGATTTTTCTCATCGGGTGATGTAGGTTATATTGATAAATCAGCGGGAAAAGAGACTCGAATAGTTTTAGAAGTTAGAAGAACTCGGGGAAAATATGATTTGTTTAGAGATTTAGTTAATGCCCTTAGAGAAAATCTCACAAGTAGGGTGTCTTTTGATATAGTGGTAGTAGATGACAAAGGAAAAGTTAGAACTACTTCAGTTGATGATCTTTTATTACTGACTTATAATATGTATAAGCAAACCAATGCTATAAAATTAAATTATGACAAAGCTAAAATTTTAGAAGAAATCGATGACTTAATAGCTCTAAAAAGAATTGGACCATTTTTAAGTAAGTATATATCTGATAAATCTAAGTTCAATTTAGATGAAGTTACTCAAAAAATAAGTAATGAGTCAGGAGTTCCTCAAGAAAAAGTTAAGTCCTTATTTGCCAAATATAGAATTCAAAAATTATTTACTTTAAATACTGATACCTCAGAAAAAGAGAAAGTTCTCAAAGAGATAGAACATAATTTAACTAATTTAGAAGGGCATGTTTTAGACAAATATGACTCAATACTAAAACGGATAGGAGATTAAATTAATGGACAAAGAAAAGATTAGACCTCCGGTGGTAATAGATATTCCAGAAGGAACTAAAGTTTCTGTATATCGAGAAGGGCATTTTGATTCAGCTCATTCACTTGACGGATATAGGGGAAAATGTGCTAATATCCATGGTCATAGATGGACATGGAGAGTGTATATAACTGCTGATAAATTGGACAGTTTAGGAATGATAATTGACTTTTCTGAGCTAAAAAGATTTATGACGGTAGTAGTAGAAAATGTCTTTGACCACAAACTTTTGAATGAAGTAGTAAACTTTAATCCTACTGCGGAACAATTAGCCATAACTATTTATAATTGGTTAAAAATAAGAGTTGAAAAAAATGGTTGCAAAGTTGAAAGGGTAGAAGTATTTGAAAGTCCTGAATGTTGTGCAATTATTAGGGGGGAGAAAGAATGATGATTGATAGAGATATTATTACTGAAGCAAAAGAAGAATTACATAAATTAATGAAAACAGTCGAATTAGACGAATTAATTTCTGATATCTTGAGATATCTACTTATTATTTCTAAAGACCCAAAATTGGAACAGGCAAATAAATTTCACATAGAACTACTCCAAAAAAGAGCTATTTTATGTGACATTATTTCTAATCAAGTGAGAGAAATTCTTTCATATGAAAATAGGTTATTTTATATAGCCTTACAAGAGTATTATGGAGTTGATTCAATGAAAGAATTGGTTGATCATATCCCTGTAAAGGATAGAAAGCATCTGGAAGAGATCTTTGGAAAAGCTATTATTACAGATGGAATTTTTTGGGCCTCAGATATTATAAATGAAAGATCTTGTCAGTACGAAGCAACCCCAAAAAGGGACGAATATAGTGAAATGGAGGACCCCGAATGAAAACAGCGATACTGGCCGACCTTCATTTTAGTAGATATGGTCAAGATAGACTAAATCCAAAATCCAGACTTCCGGAAAGACTTGATAGTATTATCCGATGTACTCTTGAATGCTTAAATTATTGTGTAAAAAATAAAATATCAAATGTAGTATTTGCTGGAGATATTCACCACGGAAAAAGTATTATCTCTACACTCGCTCAAGGATTGATTGTTGATTTAATAATCGAAAGATATAAGAATATTAACTTTACTTTTATTGATGGGAATCACGATAAGGCATCAGAGAGGGAAGGTTCACTTTCCTCTCTGAAAGTCTTTGAAAAGTATTCTAATGTGGCTTTATCTATAAATGGAGAAATGATACCATACTCTGATAAAAGAATTCTGCTTATTCCGTATTCTAAAGATTTGACTGAGCAAATAAGGGGAGTTAAATCGGGAGAGTATGATTGTTTGATTTCTCATTTTGGCTTAAACGAAGGTCAACTTAGCTCGGGAATAAGTATAGTTTCTGATATTAAACTTAAAGATTTAATGGGAAAATTCAAATTAGTTATACTTGGTCATTATCATAAACCTCAAAAAATTGAGAATAAAGATATTACTGTTTATTATGTAGGATCTCCTATCCAATTAGATTGGGGGGAAAGAGGAGAGAATAAAAGATTTTTAATTCTTAACCATGATAACTGGGAAGTTGAGGAAGTAAAAACTACTAAGTATAAAAAGTATGTCCAATTTGATTTGGATGAAAATACTACCAAAACTGAAGTGATTGAGAAAGCGAGGAAACTTCAAGAAGAAGGACATCATGTAGTCATTAATAAAAAGGGGAAAGTCGATACTAAAGACTTAGACGGTGAATTTTTAGTAGTTGACAAAACTGATAAAAATATTTTGGATCGAGGTATTCATTTAGATATGCCTGAAGAAAAGAGATTGGAAAAATTCTTTTCTCTTAAGAATGTTCCAGAAGATGAGATTAAAGACTATGTTACTGAAGCAATAAATATCATATCTAAATGCTCAGAAAAGGAGGGAATATAAATGTCAATTGCTGAAAAAATAGGTGACCTTTTAACTCTAGAAGAAACTTTAGAGTTATTAGAAATGCTCGACAAAGAAGGTTCAAAGAATTTCTTTGATCCTATAGATGCTGATTTTAACCAAGAAAAACTTAATTCCTGTGTTGAAGGAATTCTCAATATGATGAAGAAGATAGCTACAGAAATGATTTCTCAACAAGAAACTACTTTGGGAGAAGTAGTTAGCCAATTTTTTGGAAAGAATATAAATTATGTACCTAATCAATATCCAGAAGAATATGAAAGATTAAAGAAAATATTTGGGAGACTTATATAATGAAAGAAATTGAATTTTTAGAGTTTGAATATGAAAACTATTGTCAGTTTGAAGAAAAAAGTATCTATAAGTTTGAAAATGGAATTACTATAATTGCTGGTCCAAATGGAGCAGGTAAAACTAATATGATGGACGTTCCTGGATTCACTCTATTTGGAATAACTTCAAAAGGAAATAGAGGTCCAGATGTAGTTAATTCTAGAGCAGGTAAAAATTGTATGACTGGGCTTAAGCTCAATGTCAATAAAGAATTTATGAATGTAATAAGATATTATCAACATAGTAAATTTGGAAATGGTGTCCATATTTTAGACAAAGACGGAAAACCAATAGAATCGAAAAATAAAGATTCAGCGAAATTGATTGAACAATTAATACTACCAGGTAAATTATTTTTTAATATAATATCATTTGGTCAAAAAGTAAAGAATTTCTTTACTACCTTGGGTCAAGCAGAACAGAGAGATATATTTAGAAAGATTTTCCTTTTGGATGTATATGAACTTTGGTATAAACAAACTGACATGGATATAAAAGAAGTCAGTAAAGAATTAGATAGTATAGTTAATACTATAGAACTGGAAAATAAACTACTGGAGAGAGAAAACACTTTACTATTAGAAATTGAAGAAGAGAAGAAAAAATTCTATGAAGAGAAATCAAAAGTTCTAGAAAACTATGAGTATCAAATGAATATGTTAATGGAACTGATGAATGATACATCTTTATTACTATCTTGGTATTTAGAGCAAAATATTGATAGTCTCCTCTTGGGTATTAATTCTGAAATTTCATCCTTACAAAGAGAATTGGAAATACTTACTGACTCCAAAAAACAGAAACTTGATAAATTGTTAGCAGAAGATGATTCTAAGAGAAGAGATGTAGACTCACAAGTTCAAAATAAGAATCTTCAAATTGATATGAAAAAAGAGAGTTTAGTAAACAATGTAAAGCAAAAGTATTCTTCTTCTAAATCTGAATTAGCAGAGAAAAAAGCTACTTTGAACGGAAATATCACAACTCTTAGATCTCAGATAGATTCTGCTAATATAAACAAACAGATGTTGACTGAAGAATGCAAAAGTTATCAAGAAAATGTAATCGATAAAGATATATCTCAATGCCCAACTTGTGGTCAAGAAATAACTGGTGATACAATAAATAAGTTAAAAAAGATGTTATTAGTAAAACAACAGCAGGTTTTGAAAATTCAAGATGAGAATGAAAAGAGAGAAATTGATATCAATGAACTTTCTAAACAAATTAGTGATATCAGTTACAAAATTTCATTTTCTTTACAGAAGGAAAAAGAAGAGATTTCTGATATCGAAAGAAGAGCAAATGTTGCTAAAGAGAAGATTTTAGAAGAAAAGAAAACTCGTATATCTGAATTTGAGAAAATTTTTAAAGCTAACGCCCAAACTGTAGTGGATGAAATATGTAAGAAGCAGGAAGAAGTAAAGAAGAAATTGGAGAAATTAGAAATAGAAAAGCAATTATATTCTGATCTATCAAATAAGCAGAGAAAAGAAATAGAATCTTTTGAGAGATCAGAATCTAAACTTGTATTACTAAGGCAGTCATATGAAACAAAGGATAAAGAAACTTTTAATGAAGAAAGAGTTTCTAATATCAAGGAATCTATTTCTAAGTATAAAGCAAATATTAAGTCTAATAAAAAATTGAAGGGAGATACCGAAGCAAAACTGAAAAGATTAGCTCTGGTCAAAGAAGCATATTCCCCCTCAGGAATTCCGAACTATTTAATAAATACAGGAATTCCATTTATGAATGAAGAATGTGCTAAATTCTTAGACATGGTTTCCGAGGGAAGATATTCTGTTACTTTTGATACTTTATCTCAAACTAAAGCAGGAGAATTTAGGGACAAAGTTTCTATTAATCCAACTGATACTCAAAACTTAACTAACTCTAGAAAACAACTTTCAGGAGGTCAAGAAAGACTAATAGATATTTGTGTCCTTCTTGCATTAAATGCACTACAAAGTAAAGTCCACCAAGTTAAGTTTAATACCCTTCTATTTGACGAAATTTTCGATAGTTTAGACGAAGCTAATACTTCCAGTATTTCAAAGTTATTGTCTAATGTAGCTAAAGATAAAAGCGTTAATATTATTACCCATACACATATAGATGAAATTTGTGGAGATAGGTATTATTATTTATAAGGATAACTAAGAAATGATAACTATAGATGGACCAGAAGAAAGTGGTGATTTTATAACATTCACTTACAATGATGTAACTATTAAAAATTCTCCAACTATGATTATTACAATACCAAAATTTTTGGCTTATATGTTTAGTTTAGCAATCAATAAAGGTAAAAGGTTTGTGAGATTAAACCAAATTACAAGATTAGAAGCATCACTATCTATACTAGTTACTGTTAAAAATCTTGATCTAGAATACTCCAATTTTTTGAGTTATTTGAATAAGTGTAGATATAGAAAGGAAAAGCATGATATTACATATATCCATGATTGACCACACGTTTCCCCCAGGATCAAATATTAAAGTTCCAAATTATCAGTCTTATGTTTTAGTTTTATCCGTTTATAAATATGGAAGATTTTCTTCAATAACTAATATGGATAGTAGAGAATTAACTAACGCAGCAAATCAACTTCGTGATAGGGTTTGGACAAAAACTTCTGATATAGTCGCTTTTTATAATTCATCGTAGGAGTAAATACTATGAGGTTAGTGGGGATTAGTATAATGAATAAAGAGGTGTCAGAACCAAATGTTAGTGTTAGCAAAAAAGTAGGTTATCTATTTGAATTAGCAATTCATAAAGATATACCATTATTTCCATCATTTAATAACATGACTAGTATGTCTTTATCACTAGCAACAGTAAGTCTTTTGAATATTCTTTTAATAGATTTTAAGGACTTTGTGACTTATTTATATTACATGGAGAAAGAGTATGCATCCCCTGTCCGAATTAGCTCTTATTCAATGTAGAGAAAAATGTTATACTTTATTTTTATCATTATATAAAGATATATATTTTCCATCATCTAAAAATTTGACAGATGCTGAAGTATCTATAGCAGTACTTGAAATTTTAGAAAAAAATAGTTTTAACTACGGAGAGTACGAGAATTACCTTAGGGAGTAATTAATATGTTTGAATATGCGGCAATGTATAATCGCAAAGATAATTTTGTTATTACAGATGACATAATCTATATGTATTATGTCTCAGTATATAAAAATGAAAAATTTTCCAATATGAGAAATTTACTTTATTTAGATTTTCACAAAGCTATTAATTTTCTAGGTAATATAATAATTAACAACGATGGACATCCAGTCCCTTTTGCTAATACTGTATTAGATTTCACAAAAGAAATATTTGGTTTTTCATAAGGAGTTTTTATGTATTTTATGGAAAAAGTACATATGGGAAATAAATGGATAATAGAAATGCCTGACGAAAGGGCTTATGAGTATTATCTTTCGATATTTAAAAGAATTAGATTTCATGAAATAAAAAAATTACTATACATTGATTATCGTCAGGCCCTTGACCGATTATGTATAATTACAGATATGCATTTAAGTGATTTTCCTGAGGCACAATTATGATGAAGGATCTTGTTTTTATAGGAACCATTGATAATATTGAATATACTCATATTTTAGAGTTAACTCCTGACGAGGCTTATATTTGGTATTTGGCTTTTAGAAAAGAAATTAAAACATTTCTTAGTATTTCAGATTTGGATGATGATATAGTAAAAAATATGCTAAGTGACGTGTCAAGAATTTTTCATATGCCTTGCTCAGCTTTTCCATTTAGTAGAGAATACTAATTATGCAAAATTATGAAAAGTATTTATCAATATTTAAGAATTCAGTTTTTATACGTTACAAACTTTTAAACCACGAAATAACGCATATGGTGAATCATATTTTATATCTTAAAATCCATGGGCGTTTGGCTTTGTGGGAGCTTAATGATGAATAATGATTATTTACAATATCTTATGACTTATAAAAGACACCTAATTTTCTTATGTGAAGATAAATTTAGATCCATGTCTGCTAATGGTCTTATATTTACTTATAGTGACTATGTAATGATACGTGAAGCATTAGGACAGGAAACTTATGGAAAAAATCGAAGAATTATATATGAAAATATGCAATGAATATATTGAAGAACCATTTAACGCTTTTTATATGATGTATATATCAAAATTTAAAATCTCTCTTTGTTTTTACGATTATACTAAATTTATTACAATTAGTCATTTACGGAGATAAAATGTCACTTATAAATGAAAGTTGGTATATCAAATGGTATATTAAGTATGTTTCTGAATTTAAGAAAGAATTCTTTTTATCAATGAAAGATTTTTCAGAAGATTCTATAACATTAATGTTTATTCCGAAACTAGATGCTTTAGAACGAATAGTGAAGAGAAAAATGTTTTTTCGGAGGTTATTAAATGTTGTCAGTCCCTTCAAAAATAACTCCTAAAGAAAGTTTAGCTAAAAGTTTATGGGATGGTTACTATCAGTATTTATCAGTATCTAAAAATCTAAAATGCTTTCACTCTCTAGAAAAATTTTATGGATTATGTCCATCTGATTTAGTTATGGAACCCTTTGGACGTAATGGAATTGTATATGAAATTTCATGTATGGCTACTCATAACATAATAATTTTTTGGATAAAAGGAAATTGGAATGGAGTCAAATTTAAAAAACTTAGACGATACATTAGAGAAATGGAAGGAAGGAAAGATAACTTTTTCAGAAGGCTTTTACTTAGGATATGTACTTCAGTTAAGTATCCAAAAAAATATTCTATTTCTATGTGAAAAAGATTTCTATTATATAAATCCTTTTATTGCACAATCAGACCCCCCACCTCCTCCATTTAATACATATAAAGCTAGAATTAGATTACTTTTGATAAGTTATGTAATAAGAACTTGGTTTCAAGGAGCTAATAATGGAAAAACGTACGAAAAAGCAACAGGCAAAAAAGAAGAAAGAAAATGGTGGACATTCAAAAGAAGACCTCAAAAATTTGGCTATCTCAATATATAAAGGAGAAATTTTTAGCAATTTTAATATTCGTGAAAGTGACATGAATTTAATGTCTAGTATCTTTATGCCTTTAATTTTTATGGATAAAAAACAGTTTGAAGATTTTTTTGATGACTGTGGAATGGTCTATGAGTTTCTTAGTCAAGCAGGGAAAATGGCTATTAACGGTTATCCTATTTTTGGATCTGTTCGAAAACTCAACAAAGAAGATACTGATAAAGTCTTAAAATATTATGACAAAATGAAGAAACTCGAAGAGGAATTTTTAGAAATGAAAGGAGACTAGTAATGCTAACTTGGAAATGTCATGTTTGCGGAAAAGAAAGACCAGATAAATTCATCTCTGTATTTAAAAGAGATCGAAGTAAAGAAATAAATTTGCCTACTGGGAGTTTATGTGAGAATATAAGATACTGTAATGACAATCCTTTATGTTCCGAAGGGGTTAAGAATATTAAATTACTTGATTTAAGTAAAGATAAATCTGAGTAATTTTTGCAGTCAATTTGTGTACATAATAATATAGGGGAGGTGATGGTATGCCATATGGAGTTTTTACTATTGTTGAGAATGGAAAAGCAGAAATTACGAATCTCTATGAATTTCTAAAGAATAAAGCTTCTTTATTCTCAAAAAAATTATCGATTAGTAAAAAGAAATTTCTTCTTTACTTAGAAAAGAATGAGGGGTATCTACGATATCAGGAGATTGAAAAATTAGAGAAAGTCATACTAATTTTTAGAGTGGATATCCCCAGTCAACCTGAGATATCAGTAGTTCGAATTAATGAAGCAAATACTTTATCAAAAGGAAAGAAAGTATCTTTTAGTAATCTACTACAAGTCCTTTAAAGGAGGAAAGAATGATCCATATCGTCAATTGGCTTCTTACCCGGAGATGTAACATGAATTGTGGATATTGTGCTATTTCACGTGACTATGTTGGTACACCTGATTTTTATCCAACTATAAAAGAGTTATCTGATAAAGAAATGACTCCAGAAGAAGTAATTGAAATTCTAGATCGTTTCAAAAAGCATAATAGAGATTGTTTTCATATCTTCTACGGAGGAGAACCTTTCTTATTCAAAGGATTAGAAAAGGTAATAGATCATTGTAATAAGAATGAAATTGCCTATACAGTGATAACTAATGGATCAGACCTAGCAAAGAGAAGACTTTCAGATATGCTTATGAAGGGAGAAATTGATCATTTAGAAGGTTTGACTTGTTCCATTGATCCTCCTGCTGAGAATAAAATAATTGACGTAAATAAAAAGTCAAACTCTGGTTTGAAGTTTCTCATTGAGTTTAAAGACATTGCTAAGGATTTGGTTGCTGAAGTAACTTTAACTACTAAGAATATGAAGAACACAATATTATTACTCCAAACTTTGACTAACCATGGAATATACGCTAGTTTGACTAGTATAGATATCAAAATGAATGAATGCTATGATTTTTCAAATATTTATCCAGACGAAGATTATTTAGTACTTCAGCAAAATAAAGAAACTAGAAATTTGTTTAACGAAATATTAGATAGAAAAGATCTCTTAGTTCATATGAGAAAGGTAATCAATGATTTCTATTATATATTACCACGATCTATGTGTGATATGCATCAAGAAAATATACACAATGTAACAGTTGACGCAGATGGTGGACTTAGACTTTGTTTGAGAATTAGAGGAAAATTTAGTCCTCAAACTCATATAAAAGACTTTATTGATGAAAACGGAAACCTTTTGCTTAGTCAACCACTTAAGGATATGAATACAGATAGATCTAATATGTGTTTAGGTTGCAATTGGACATGTCGCTTATTTTCTAGAGCGATAGAAATTTCTCCTTGTGAGGTAGGAAATTTGCTTCATTCTAAAGAGAGAGGTTTAAGTTTAAGTGAAAGGGGGTGACATAAATGCCAGAAAATGATACCATTAAAAGCGAAGCGAAAGACGTCATTACCGATGCCATAACTTTCCTCCAGAAAATAAGAGCGAATAAACAAGTAAGACTCAAATTTCTAAAGAAAGATGGAACTGATCGAGTTATGCTATGTACCCTGGATTTTAAAAAAATTCCAGCGAATCGAAGACCCAAAACTGTAAATTTAGAAAAAATATTGAAATTAGTTTATAAGAACGGAATACTCCATGTGTTCGATTTAGAAAAGAAAGAATGGAGAAGTGTTCCTTTTGACAAAGTTGAATGGATGGAAGATGAAGAAAAGAAACTTTTCAGGATTGTTCCTAAAAAGTAAAGAATGATGAAAGGAGGTGGTTCGTGGATAAAATTTTGAAGTTTATAGAAAGACTGAAGTTAAAAGATCAGGATTTATTCACTCAACTCAAGAAAACTTCTGACAAAATCCAATCTAAATTCGGAACTAATGAAAAAGGTCTTATTAAGAATAATGAAGTTTATTTTGCCCTAGAAATAATTCCCCAAGAAGAAACTACTGATAGGGTTTTCCTGTGCTTTGAGAGAGAACAATACCCTAAAGAATGTTATTTTAAATCAGTATGGGCAATGAAAGAAAGCGGAAAATTTCTGAGAAGACACTCAATTATGTTAAGACCTAAAAGTTGGACTGTAAAAGGAATTATTGAAAGTTTCTTTGATGAATGTAAAGATTATGTATTGAAAGGAAAAAAGAAATGAAAAATACTACTTTTTATCAGCAAGGCGATGTATTGATCTTCAAAATTGATTCATCAAGCGTTGATTTCCGTAATAATAAAGCTTTTAAAAAAGCAAGGATAATTGATGGTAAATATATTCTTGCTTATGGTGAAGCAACAGGGCACTCTCATGTTATTGAAGGAATTGAAGAAAAGAAAGAACTCCTTGGTAATAAAGTAGTAGTATACAACCACGCTGGAACATTGTATATTAAAGCAAAATGTTCTTTTACCGTTGCTCACCAAGAGCATAAACCAATCACTATTCCAAAAGGAACTTATAAAGTAGGAAGAGTTAAAGAATATGATCATTTCACTCAGAGGGCTAGGCAAGTTCGAGATTAGGAGAAATTAAAAATGACTTTAATCGAAATTTATAGACAACATGGAAAGAGAGATTTGGACAATTTAGAGAAAATATTGAATGCATTATGTCCAGAAGAAAATGCAAAAATGAATCCTCTTTTTAGACAGAAATTTAATTCTATACATTACGAAATTATGTCATTGAATCATATAATTGGAGAAATTTCCAAATGAAAATAAATATTAATACTTCTATTGAGTCTAATAGCAAGTTATATGAAGAAATAGTTAAGAACTACGTTGAATCAAGTTTTAAATGCGGATTGATTAACAAACCAGAAACCGAAGAGACTATAAGAACTATTTATCGAAAACTGAACTTAGTTTCTCCTGAAAGAATTAAAAATATGAAATTTATATGGGTTAATTCTCCCTTAGGAATATTTCTTGGTTATCTTAATTTGAAGTTTATAGAAAGACAAATTAAGTCGACCAATTCTTTGTTCCAGTCTAACAGTATTCCTAAGCAAATATTTCTTGAGAATGGACTTTTGAAAGAAGGCGGGCGTTTACATTATGAAGTAACATGTAGAACACCAGATTTTAGTATTTTAAATAGACTTGATCATGTAAGACAACTTTCTCTCCAAGGAGTTTCTAGTTATTTAGAAGATCGCTATGTTTCAAGAAAATCTTTTAGTGATATTACTCCTAATTTATGGCCAAGTTTTAAACATGCTATAATGCTTAATTTTCATGTTCAAAAAACGGGAATTTCAAACGACATATTATATAATGCTCTAATAAACTTGCCTTTTTTATGCCACTTGTGTTGTCCACTAAAAGACGTATGCTTATGTTCTGAATTTCCTGTAAATATTTACTATGAAAATGAGAAATTACATAATGACGGTGGACCAGCACTTGTTTACAAAGATGGATTTTCAGTGTATGCTTTACGAGGGATAATGGTACCCCAAGAAATAGCCGAAAAACCAGCTGATGAAATCAATTTAGATATTTTTATGAAAACCAGAAATGTTGAAGTCAGGAAAGAGATTATTAATAAGGTAGGTATTGATAACCTTTACAAAAATTTTGGAGCTAGAGTTATAGATAAGAAAAATGGTTATGAATTAGTACTTCTTAATTTAGAAAAGAATGTGAGATATACCTATCTTAAGATGGTGAATCCATCAACTGGTCAACTTCATCTGGAAGGTGTTGATCCTGATTGTAATAGTGTTTCATCTGCGTTAAAATGGAGGAATGGAACTAGCGAAATTCCAAAGATACTTACATAATCTGGGGGGGAATAGAATGGACAAATATACATCAGGATTTACATAAAATATAAAAATAAATTAAAAGTAACAAAAAAATTAATAAAAAAACATGAAAATGTAATGTTTTCAAAAAAGGAGAGAAAAAAAGTATGTGCGGAATATCCATGTTTTTCGCTAGAGAATCAGTTCCTGATATCGAAGTTTTAGATACTCTATTTAGATGGGGAGAAAAGAGAGGAAGTGATGGTTTTGGATTAGTTAAAATATCTAAAGATGGTAGAGTTTCCACCCGCTTATACCCAAAAGAAACTTATTCAAATTACTCTAAAGATGTTAAAAATTATCTATCTAAAAATTTAAAAATAGGTGATATAATTCTAGCAATCTCAAGAGCCCTTCCAGAAACCGAATCTCCAAGTAGTTCAAAAAATATGCAACCAATTGTTAATGGTGATTTAATATTAGTTCATAATGGAGCAATAACTAAAAGAATTCATGATGAATTAATCCAATGGTCAAAAGAAACTAATGAGTTTAAATTTACAACTAATATTGACTCAGAAGCAATACTGGCAGCATATACTAAGTTTAATTTTAATATGAAACAAGCAATGGAATATATTTCCGGGGGAGTTGCTAGTATTATAATTGACAATAAGAAAAGAAAAATTTACTTAATAACTGATTTTAAACCTCTAGCTCATTGCTACGTTAGGGGAGTTGGTTATTTTATAGCATCTGATAATGATTGTTTACGAGAGATAGTCGAAAAACTTACTCATTCTCCACGAGATGGAATAAATTTATGGGAATATTGGTATTCCCATTACCTGAGAGGTCAAAGAATTAAGGAGATTGATATTGACTCGGGAATGACAACTACGATTTCTTATAACCCCAGATATATTACTCAGGATTGGGATAGCAGTAAAAAAGAAATAGGTAAAGAATTATGTGTAGTCGCTTGTAGTGGTGGATTAGATAGTTCCATTACTTTAGCAATTCTTAAATTAGCAGGTTATGAAAATATTATTGCTTGCCATTTTCGATATGGTCATAGAGGTGAAGATGCTGAGAATATGGCCATTGAGAAAATAACTTATAAATTAAAAATTTCTTTAAGAAAACTAGACATCTGGCCCTTGATAGAAGAGTTTGGAAAATCATCAATGCTTATAGATAAAAATAGACCTATAACTACTGGAACTATTGGTGGGTTAAAGAAATTAGATGCTTGGGTCAATGGTAGAAATATGTTATTTCTTTCCTCAATGGGTAGTTTAGCTGAAAGTGAAGTAATGAAACATAACTATGAAAAAGTATATCTTTTAGGAGGATTTCTCAACCTTTCAGAGGCAGGAACATATCCTGACAATTCCGAATATTTTCTCCAGTCATTTTTAGAACATTCTCTATATGGAACACTAGTAGGAAATAGATTTAAACCTTTATATTGCCTATCTAATTTGATGAAGTCAGAATTATTCGTTCTAATTAAAGAGTTTGGACTTGAAGATATTTATCGAGAAACTATAAGTTGTGATAGACCACTTATCGTAAATGGAAGACAATGTAATTGCTCTAAAAACGGAATACCTGCATGTGGAAGTGGTCTTTTAAGTTATTGGGCATCTAAGATTTCTGGATTAGAAGATAACAGAAATTTCTATGAAGTAGATGATCCAAGTTACGAAGCATATATTCCAGAGCATATTAAAGATAACTTTTCAAGAAAACCAGATATCGGAGGTATAATAAATAGAATACTTCTTCCGAAAGATAAGTTGGAAAATCTAAAGAAAAATTTGAAGGAGAATAAATGAATGCTATAAATTCTGAAAGAATGGTTGAGTACCTTAAAAAAGAAAATGAAAGATTATCTATTGAAGTATCTAATATGAAAAGGTCTCTTTGCAAATTATTTTTATGTGTAGCTTTTTTAGATGATGGTATTAAAGACAACTTATACTTAATAACCGAAGAAGTGGCAAAAATGCATGCTACTGAAATTCTAAATATATATGATGATTTTTGGGAGGGAACGCATCTAGAAAATACTGATATGGTTAATATGATTTTAGGAGTAAGAAATTTTTTAAAGAAGTCTTTAGGAGAAAAATTATATGATGAAGTCTTTGGCATTCTTCTTCAACGATATGGATATGTTGAAGAAAAGAATGAGAGCTAAAGAAATAATAGAAGTAGTTTTCTATATATATTTATTCTAAATAAGAAATAATGCTTTTTGGAATTAAAAGTATTACTTCTTTTCTTTTGTTTTTCTTACTAAGGAAAATTGGATATTTTATTCCTTTTATATCCTTTTTTCATATAGATAGTGTCTGTACTTAGGGCCTGAGTGGGTTTTCTAGACCATTTCCCACTTGGGCCCACCTATTTTTTAAAGAGGTATTTATGAATGAAAAAACCAAAAAGAAGAGGAAAGAAAAAGAGAAAGTTGAAGATACTATACTCAAAGTCACACTTGAAACTTACTACGCAATTCCAATGATAGATAAAGAAAGAACTATGATAAATGGATGGCCTTTAGATGTGGTGATGCAAGAATGGTTTGAGAACCATCCTATCGACACGAGGCATGCTAGTCGAGATTACCATAGAGTGGGGAATGCAGTCAAAATAGTTAAAGTCGAAAAAGTTGACAATATTGATATTTAAGAATCCCTTTACGGGATACGCAAAACCCCTAACCCGTGGGTGGGGAGAACTTTTTGTCCATTGCTTCCTTCTCCTCACCCACCTTTCTTTTTTGAGGTAAAACAGCATGCCCAAACAAACTAAGGAATTATATAATTATATGTCTATGACTATACTTCATTTTCATTATAATTTGTTACTAAGAAAAAATATTATAAATCATAGAGAATATGGTTTTAAAGTGATTGAAGCATACGGTATTAGAGAAAAAATGCTTAAGAAAGAATTGAAAATTGTTTTGGGAAAATACCCAAGTTTTAAAACGTTAAAAATATTTTATTTAGCTGTAATGAAAAATAGACTATTTTTCTATAAAATAACTGGTTTTGGAATATAAACTATGAATGAGATTAAATATAGTAAAGACCTATACAGAGAAATGGCTTTGTGTGTAATTTTCTTTTATTATGAAGATTTATTAAGAAAAGGTTTTATTAACGAAAGATATTATACTGTTTCTACTATTGAGTCATATGGATTTAGTATAAATAGAATCCAAAATGAAATTAAAACTATTATAGGAAAATGTGGTTTTAAATGGTTAAAGTTACATTATTTAGCTGTAAGGAAAAATGAATTAACATATAGTAAGGAACCATTTTCTTGATGGGAGAGATGACCGAGTCAGGCTAAAGGTATACGATGCCCAAAATTATCGTACGGGTCTAAACCCGCGTGGGTTCGAATCCCACTCTCTCCCCCAAATTACATTTAAACTAAAGAGGAGAAACCAAAATGAACCAATCTAATCCTTCTAAAAGGCTTATCACTTTAATATCTTTTCTTTTCCTTTTCATGATTTCCTTTTTTATCTTTTGCTCACTATATGGTTGTGCACCAACAATTCAAGAAAAACGAACTAACTATGCTGAAGTAATAGCAAAGTATTCTGATTCAAGAGATTTTGCTGTGAAAGAGGGTATAGTGGTCCCAAATCTTGTTTCCGTTGATATTATTATTATGTGGGGTCAACCTGACTCTAAGTCAAATATGAAAACATGGATTTATAAAAGACCCTGCTATTATGTAAAACTTTACAAGATGACTGGATGTATGTTATCTGAAGATTTTGACGATTTTTCTTATCGATATAAAGAAGCAGAGATTACCGCTGATTCACAAAATGGAGTAATATTATATTTCTCAGACTACGGGAAACTCCAGAAAGTCGAGAACTATCAAGGTGATAACAAGTAGCGAAATAATATTTGGTACTTATATATCGTATGCTGATATAATTGGTTCGGAATTTCTTCCGGAGATTTATATCTACTATTTGGCTAGTCATGGAAAAAAGTATCTTAACTATTATAGTTCAGATTTGTCTTGTCCAGACGATTTAGTCAATACTTTAATAGACACTTTCGAGTGGGGGGAAAGAATAGATGCTCTTGATCTATTTTATATGTTTGATATGGATGGTGTCTATATGGGTTATCATATAAATAAATTAGTTAGGTATAAATCTCCGGATGATGTTAAGAAAGAAATTTGGAAACAATTAGAACTTTTTAATATTCCGTCAAATACAATTGAATATATTGAAATTCCGCCATGAGGAACTTTCTAATGAAAATAAGAATAGATTTTATAAGTAATAGTTCAGGAACAACATTTGCTATGTATGGAAAGAATTTTAGAGATGATATCTATGATGATGAAAAGTTAGTAAACAGAATATGGCTTATATTATTAAGTAGATGTAAAAATGATATTTACTTTGACGATTTATTGAAACACGATACTTATGATATATTTTCAGAAGCTATGGAAATTATTCGAGATTTTATTCCTTTCTTGGTGTTTGTCCAACATGGTAATGGTTTTTGGTTAGGTGGAGACTGCGAAAACTTAGGAATGAATGAGACAAGAAAGGAATATGAAAAACGAATATATGATATTTTAACTGGGTTAGGATTTCCTATCGATGAAGAGGAAGTAAGTTATCACTTGGAACATTATCAGCCATGAAAGTCAAAGTTCCTTATTGGGGAGAAGTTATGACTTTAGAACTTAAAGATACTGATGGTTTATTTGAAAATGGATATTTTGCTTATCTGAGACATTTATCTACACAAAAGTATTTAGTTTCTTTTTGGAGCAGAAAAAAATATACGGATCATATGAATTATATATTTGAGGGGTTAGAATGGAAATTAGATTAGATTTTATAACTAATAGTTCTAGTACTAGCTATGTTTTACTAGGTTATCCATTGGATGTAAGTATTGTTGAGAAATCTAAATTAAATGCACATCTATGTTATATTATGTATTTAAGTTATTCTAAATACGAGATTGAATTTTGTCCTGAGAAAGAATTACTTTTAGCGGTTGTTATCCTTGATGTCTTAGAAAAATGTACTAGTTTGGATTTTGTACATAAAATCAATAATATAATTTATATAGGAAAAACAGCTCAAGAAATCGAAGAGTTAGATTTAACCCTTCCAGAAGCAGCAAACTTAATTCGTTCTTTAATTAAGCAAGAATTGGAGTTATCTTTGGACATGAAGGAAATAAAAATATTAACTGGATCGACTTATACTGATTCAGGAATGAGGTTGAAATATACAGAGGATGAATATTAAATTAGATTTCATAACTAATAGTTCTACGGTTTGCTATTGTTTATATGGTACCTGTTTATTTATAGACGATCTACCTGATTATTTATTTGAAATTTATTATATCTATTACATGGCTTTTAATAAAAGAAGGTGGGATTTTGAAAGTCTAGAAATAGTTGATAACTGGAATCTTATACGTGGGTTAGTCAAAGAAACTACAAACCTAAGTTATGTAGCTTTGGATGATGGATTTCTTATAGGAATTGAACCACAAGAAATGAAAGAAGAGGAAACCCTATCTGAATTTAAAGAGAAAGTTAGAAATAAGTTAGTAAATGAAACATTTCTAAATTTGGAAAGTAAAGATATCGAAATTTTTAATGGGTCTACACAATCTAGTTCTTGGAGACTGAAATATGAAGATTAAACTAGATTTTATTTCTAATAGTTCAGGGACAACATTTAGTATGTTTGGATTTTATCGAAATACTGGTGATATACTTGGTAGGGAAGAGTTTTATTATCTTACATATATAGCTGCCTCTAAACGAAGTCTTTGGTTCTACTGTAAAGATGTTATAGAAGATGATCCTGACGACTTTCTTAGTGATTTATTTTCAGCAATTGAGCATATAACTTCTTTACCTTTAATTTATGTTAGAGACGAGGAGGGGTGGTATATTGGTGCAACTCCCGCAGGGATGGAAATGGATGAAACAAGAAGACAATTTGAAACTAGAATTTGTGATGGACTATCTTTATTCTTTGGTATCAATATAGACGATATTTCTTATGTTTGCGAACATATAGAATAAGGAGATTTTAATGGTAAAAGGTCAGAAAATAATCTATAAATTAGTTGGGGATGATTTCAAGCAAATAGATCCTGAAACTAATTTACCGAAAAAACGAATAATGGACGACATTGATATAATTCCAGATTGGGTTTTCGATATGGTAAAAGAAGGATATGAAGTATTTGTAGAAAATCCAAAAGATGGTAAACTTATCCAAGTTCTTGATTTTACTTAAGAGGGGGGAAATAAAATTGGCTAGAGTTATCGGAGAATTTAAAGGCAAAAACTTCTTTTTGTCTAACTTTTTTATGATAGGAAGTTGGTCAGTTGAACATGAATTTCAAGCAAGTAAAACTACAAATATGACACTTCAAAAATTAATTCTATATTGTGAAAAACCCTCTATAGCAAAGGAACTGGGAAATGCTGTAAGATTAAGAAAAGATTGGAATCAGATAAAAGACAAGATAATGGAAGAGGCATTGATAAAAAAATTTACTACTAAAGCTACTTTAGCAAGACTCCCACTTAAGCAAATGTTATTAGATACTGGGGACGCCATTTTGATAGAAGGTAATAAATGGCATGATAATTATTGGGGTGATTGTTTATGTCTAAGATGTAAACAAATAGATGCTATAAATCGGCTTGGTCAGTTATTAATGAAAGTTAGAAATATGTTGAAAAATGGTGAGATTGAGTAAAGAAGTATCTAGAAAGAAGGCTTAAAATGACTTCTCAAATTTTTTGGTATAATATTATTATGGTAATTCTTATAATGTTAATATGGATTGACTCCTTTATTTATAGAAGAGCAATTCCTTGGGAATTAAAGAAATCCTGTCCAAAATGGATTAGGTATTCTCCTATAAGTATTTATTATATTGGACTAAAACTTTTAATTAAAAGAGTTAAGGAAAGAAAAAAATGGCGAAAAAGAAATTTAAATTGCTTGTGACTATTTACATAGTATTCTTTGCTTTATTTATTTTAGATTTTGTATTCTATGCTATGATCCCTCCACCAGTAAGAGAAACTTATAGTAAAAATGTTAGATGCCTCCCGTTAAGCGGAATAGTAATATATATTATAGAGTTTTGTAAAACTCCGAAAGGAGAAGCAGATGAAATATACGGAATGGTTAGTAAACCAACATAATAGAAATGATAAAGTAGGTTTTTTGGCCAAAGATTTTATTACTGATAGAAAAACCTATGGATTTGGATTTCTAAATACTTTTTCATTTTATAATCGTCTAAAAAGACTAGATGCTGATGATGTTTATCTTGAAGGATTCAACTTGGGGTTAAAAGAATTTTTAGTTGAAAAATTTGGAGAAGAGAAAAGTGAATTAATATTTAGTCTTTTTAATCTTATTATCGAGTTACAAAAAATGTGTGATGTTGATAATATAGACAATATCTCTGTCGAAGATTTGAAGAATATAGTAGAAGGTTTAAATAAAACTATAAAAGATGTAATAAAAAAATGTAAAAAATTATAACGAATATGCGGATATAGCTCAGTTGGATAGAGCACATGACTTCTAATCATGTGGTCGGGAGTTCGAGTCTCCCTATCCGCACCAAATAAGAAAGGAGAATAAAATGGTTTTTAAAGGGTTTATTATAAAGAGGTCTCCCGCAACATTGTCGACTCCAGAAAGTGAAGAATTATTAGTTGAAGACACCATTTTAGCAACTAGTGAATATGAGGCTTTAATCAAAATAACTCTTCGGAATAGAGACAAAATAACTTATGATAAAAATGATATTCTACTTTTCTCCTGGCAAAAGCATTAATAAACTAAAAATAAGCGGGTGTAGCTCAGTTGGCTAGAGCACATGATTTTTAATCATGGAGTCGGGGGTTCGAGACCCCCCACCCGTATTTATTTGAAAAATAAGGAAAATAAAGTGAAAAGGGAACTTATAGCTATAAAAAGACCCAAACCAGAAATAATAATTCCGAATAAAAGTAATCTTACAACGAGATGGAACTGGGCAGTTAAAAATTATGTAGCAAACCCTAAGTGGTGGCAAAAATTTCTAGGATTTTTTAAACCATGTAAAGAATTAGTTTATCCATCTGATTATAGAATATACTATTGTGTGGAATTATTTGGTAAAGTAATAGCTATAGGAACAAAATCCTATGGTTGTTTTAATGAAGTTAGCAGCTTTGAAGATTTACTCAAAATTGAAGTAGGAAGATATATTACAGGAAATCAATATAATAAAATGTTTGGTTTAGAATAAGTAAGTGTTTAATGTCTGGGGAAAGATTCAAAAGTAACTAAAAAATATGGAAAAAGAAAGTTGGGGGAAGGTAGGCCTGGAAACAGCCATCCTTTAAAGAGTTGCGAGTGGAGGAAAGTAGGTGTCCGGTGACTGAAATCAAGAGTCCCATTGAAACTATGGAAGAGTGTGGGCGTATAACCACAGGGATTGATGAAAAACTTATCGGTAACATTTGCCCGGATAATATCTTCTTTACGGAGGATATAAGAACCCCTAGCAATAGGGGGGAGGTTCTATCTTTGAGTGACAAAGTTATTCGGGATTTGTTTAGTAGTCGGTATGTAGACCATACCCGGGACATTACGAGAGGACCTTCCGGGGCTGACCAGGGTGAAAGGTGACCATAGTAACTGATCCCCTTGGGATGTCTATATACGTCCCTTAGAGCATTTGGCGTAAAAGTACACCTTTAACTTTCTTTTTTCACTATAAAAATAATTGTGGACCTATAGCTCAGTGGTTAGAGCGCATGGCTTATAACCGTGTGACCCTTGGTTCGAATCCAAGTAGGTCCACTAAACTTAACTATTAAAAAGGAGACTATAATGTCAGATAAAGAAGAAAAAAGTTTAAACATTAAAATAGTGAAGATTAAAAATTTAGTTGCTTATTTAGGATTTAGTAAAGACCCATTTATTGAGGGTTACCTAAAAGGCCAAATGGATATAGTTTTGGGAGAAAAAGAAATTACCATTCCTATAGAATTGGTTTATGGAAGATATCTTTACGTAGATGAGGAATCTAGTCATTTCGATGAAAATATTTTAACTTCTGAGATTGTAGAAAAAATAAATGAATTTTTAGAGGAAAATAGTGGTATATATTATGTCAAATTTCCTACTGAAATTCCATTTGTTAGTGAGATTATAGTGGACAAAAGTATCTAAATTTATAAAAGGAGATTTGAGTTATGCTATTCGGGGGAGACTTCCATTTTAATCATTCTAAAGTGATAAGTTATTGTAAAAGGCCATTTAAAGATAAAGAAGAGATGAATAAAAACTTAATTACATCATGGAATATGAAAGCAGATCCTAACTCTATTATATACATTAATGGAGATTTAGTATTCTGTAAACATAGCGATGAGTTTGTACATTATCTTCTTTCAACTTTAAAGGGCAAAATTAAACTTATTCCTGGTGACCATGACCGAGACCTTATTAAATTTCTCCGAAGAAACCCCAAGTATAGAAGTAAATTAGAAATAATGGATTCGGTTTGTCGGGTTAA